>LKMJ01000439.1_pt1 | contig 31546 bp, 28 predicted proteins | sample 643391 | NCBI WGS metagenome assembly LKMJ01 (sample SAMN04112250, study PRJNA286221) | soda lake metagenome | biome: soda lake; feature: Kulunda Steppe; material: water; isolation source: sample PL-Br10 brine of Picturesque Lake | place: Russia: Kulunda steppe | collected 2010-07 | reverse complement strand
CGGGTACCGATGCGATCAACGACGTCCTCGAAATCGTCGACGAACACGACTCGCTGAAACTCGTCTTCCCCGAGGGCGAGTACCTGTTAGAAAACGGGCCGGGTGGAGACGGATTCGCCCGGTGGGATTTCGGCGCTGGAGACGAGGAAGGACGGGTCGGAAAACTTGCGCTCGTCGGAGATGGCGACGTAACGCTCACGCCACCCGACGGTGGACGACACAACATCCTCACCCTCTGGGGCGAGGAACTGCACATCGAAAATTTCACCGTCGATCAAACGGCAGACGATACGTCGACGGGAATCACAACCGTTGCAGAGGACCAGCTGCTGATCAAGGACATCCACTACGACGGCAAGGTGACCGGCGATTACGTGGAAGTCGACGCACCTGGTGATCCGGCTATTCTCGATGATCCAACCTGCCTTATACCCGGACTGTTACATGAAGATGGCGTCGGTCTGGTCGAAAACGTGCGTGCCCCGGATGGAGCAGCGAGTTACAGCCGGAAGGGAGCAGTCTGGGTTAACTTTCTCCACGCCGGAGATCTGCTGTTCAACCGCTGTGAGTTTTCGAATTTCTCGGACAACGCACTGTACGGGTCACCACCGGGACAGGGGCCGCCACTCGGCCAAGGTGGCAGCGTTCGAGTCGAGAACTGCTTCTTCAAGAATAATAACATCACCGCCATCAGACTCGGTACGCCCGGGAGTTACGCGAAAAATTGCGTTGTCGTAACCGAAGAGGGGGAGATTCCCGCTACCCCGTGGGGTGCGATCACCAGCCGTGCTGGGTGGGTCTGGTATAATTTCGACGGCTATTACGAGAACATCGACGTGATTCACGATCATCCGTCGGGAGAAGGGATACTCGACCACGGCGACAACACCCGAAATCTCAACCTCGACGTTCGAAACTGTCGATTTGAACTAAACAACGATGGAGCACACGCGATCCGGTTCTCTGATCCCGGCGTCGAGAGTCTCACCGTTCGTAACCTGAACGTTACCGGCGACGGTGGGTACGGGGAGGCACTCGAGTTCGGGAACGCCGATATCGATGTTCGGAACGTTTGTGTCGCACAGTCGGGCGACGAACGAGATGGAATCACGCTCGCGAACGTTTCGGGAACGATCGTCAACGCGAATATCGACGTCAGCGGAGAACGGATTACGGGTGACGAAGATGGAGTGAGAATACAGACCCTTCGTGATTCCGGGAGTTGTTCGATGGCACGGAGGCGGGATCCGCTAGCGTAGTCAGGTAATACCGTCAGGTCTGCCTCGACGGATCAATCACACGCTTGTCTGGCGTTCGGACACCACCAGCACTCGGGGTCCTCACACAACAGGAACGCGGGATCTTCCTCGAGCGCGTTCAGCGCGACATCGATAATTTCGGCGCCGCGGACCAGTTGAGCGTTCGCTTCGCCGACGGTTCCACGGGTAAGAATTCCCGCGGTGTCAGCAACTGCCTCCAGAGACGGAAATCCTTTCCCGCAGCCGACTTTTGCGGCCTCGACGGTGCGAACACCGTCACTCGAATCACGGATCAGCACGTCGTTCGTGCCTCGTTTGTATGGCAGGGCAGCGAGGGCTTCGGCGACGTGGATCGTCGAATTTCGTTCGTGGCCCACGCCGAGGAGGAGGATCTTTCCACCGCGACGAGCGAGGCGGTGTAGCGGGCTGTCCCGGCCGAGCGACCGCTCGAGAGCGTGGTTTGCGGTCAATCGGGTCGCTGCGGGTCCGATTGCAGCCACCGAATGGGTGGGATGCTCACTGCGCACGGCTTCGGGTCGAGAACGAAGTGCTTCAGTAATTGCCCCCGTTCGTGATCTAGTCTCCTCCCGACCGAACGGTTCCTCGCGGACGACGAACGGAGTAAACGTCGGTACAACGACGGTACCTCCCTCACCGACCGCCGAACGGAGGGCATCGACGACAGCGTCGGCCCCGCCCTCGACCCACCCCAGACTCGACAGTGAAGCGTGGACGACGACCTCGTCGCCGTCCTCGAGGCCGAGCTCTCGAAAGTCGGTCTTCAGGCCGGTCCCCGAAATGGCAGATTGCTCGTTTGACGGATCGAAATTACCCATCGTGTATCTCGGTTTAAACCAGTTCCACCGTCACTCTGCCATCGAAGTTCAGCAGTACCGCTTGAGTGGTGTCTCCAAAGACGACCTTTCCGGTCGGCGAGCGCTTGCGTCCACTCATAAAGACGTGGTCGCAATTGTATTCTTCGCCAGCTTCGATAATCGCCTCCGCTTCGTCTGAACCCTCGTGGACTTTCGCGACCGCTTTACACCGGACGTCACTGTCGGGAAACGTCTCCTCAATAAGGGTTTCAATCGACGTGATAGCGGATTTCAACACCATCGATTCATCGTACCCCGTTTGTTCGATATCGGCGATCGTTTCGAGGGTGTCGAGTCCCGTTTCCAGTTCATCAACGGTCAGTAGCGTGAGAACCACGAGTTCTGCATCGACACCGGACGCGAGTTCACCTGCATCTCGAAGCAAATTCTCGTTCGAGTCGTCATCACGGAGCACGAACAGTGCACGTTCCATGCCCACCCATTCTGAGGAAGAGATGATAAACGTTCATACTCCCCATTGAGCCGATTCGAACGTCACGCTGTCGTTGCCTCGAGTATCGCCGCCCACACCGCAGGAAGTTGCCCCCACTCGAGAAACTCGAGTGGTGCCCAGTGAGGGGCGCAGTCGGTCGCGAACGCGAACGTGTGGCCGTCACCGTGTTCACCCACGACGAGCAGCGGATCGTTCCCCACGGCGGCCCACACGTCAGCTGTCGATTCGGCTTCGAACCGATTGTAGCCGAGGACGGGTGGCCACTCGTCGGGAATCGACGGTGGTCCGCCGGTACGGACCGGGGTGATTCCCCCCGGAACCTCGATTCTGTCGTCGTGGTGTGCGATGCGAACGGGAAGCACGTCAGCCAGGGCGGTCTGCGCGTACCTTGCCTGCCCGCCGACGCCGGCGAAACTCATGTAGCCGCCAATCATCCCGAGCGAACCACCGTCGTGCACGTACGACTCGAGGAGTTGGCAGCGATCGACGTCGCGCTCCCCGTCGGCGACGCGCGGCGTGATCTGGAGAGTGTCCGCGCCGATATCGCTCAGCAACACGAGATCGTAGGCCTCGAGTGCCTCGCGGGACCGGGGAAACCGTGTTGCTGCGACGTGACAGGGCTGGAATTCGACGGTCGCCCCAGCTGTCTCCAGCGCTGCGATCAAATAGTCCGCAGCCTCCTCGTAGGAGGAATCGGTGAGCACGTTCCGTCCTTTGATCTCGAACGAGAGCGTGCGCCAGGACTCCCCCGCGAGCAAAACGCGTGGGCCGTCGGTCCCGGAGCCGGGTTGTTCCGAGGACATGTTATGGCCGCAACACGGCCTTGACGACTCCATCGCGTCGCTCCCGGACAGTATCGAGGGCCTCCTGGTAGTCCTCGAGCGGGAATTCGTGGGTGACGACGCCCTCGGTGGTCAGGTCTCCCCGCCGGAACAGTTCGATCACTTCGTCGACCGCGTGGGAGGCGGTTACGCCGCCGACGACCGTCAGTTCCTTGGCGACGATCTGGTCGGGGTCGATCTCCTTGTGCTGACCGAAGACCCCAGTCAAGACGATCTTCCCCTGTTTGGCCGCACTTTGTAGGCAGGTCTCGAGGACATCTCCCGCCCCCGCAGCTTCGACGCAGACGTCGACGCCCCGCCCATCGGTGTGGTCCATCATCGCTTCGACGGGATCTTCGTCGTAGACGTTGATCGTTTTCGTCGCGCCGAGTTGTTCGCCGACTTCGAGCCGTTCGTCTCGCGTACCGGTGAGGATGACGTCCTTCACACCCTGTGCTCGGAGGAGTTGAACGCCATAGAGACCGAGCGAACCCGGCCCCAGGACGGCAGCCGTGTCGTCGAAAGACGTCTGGATCTTCTGCATGGCGTGAAGGGTACAGCCTGCTGAATCGATCTGGCTTGCCTGCACGGCCGAGACGTCGTCGGGCAACGGGGTGAGCGTGTACGCTGGCCAGGCGGCGTACGTTCGGTAGCCACCGTCGACGGTGAACCCGATTTCCTTGAGGTCGTCACACTGGTAGTACCGGCCGTCTCGACAGGCGCCACACGTCCCACAGAACACGAAGCCGTGGAGCGCGACGCGTTGACCGACCTCGAGGTGGTCGACGCCCTCGCCGAGTTCGACGACCTCGCCGGCCACCTCGTGGCCGAGCACGACGGGCAGGTCCATCCACGGCGGACCGTCGCCCTCGATCAGATGAAGGTCGCTGCCGCAGATACCGATAGCGGTCACCCGTACCAGCGCTTCGCCGGGAGCCGGTTCCGGGATTTCTTGCTCCTCGGTCCATGCCGATCCGTTCCCGTCAGTGACGACGGCTTGCTGGGTGTCGCCGGGGACAGGGGTATCGTCGACGCTCATCGTGAGGCGATCACCTCGATTTCAACGCCGATGTCGATGGGAAGATCGGCTACTTCGACCGCGCTACGGGCTGGGAAGGGTTCGTTCATGTACTCGGCATACACCTCGTTCACGTCGGCGTAGTTCGCCATGTCGGTAACGAAGACGGTCGCTTTCACGATATCGTCGAGCGAACTGTCCGCAGCCTCGAGCACGGCTTCGACGTTGTCGAGGGTTTTGGCCGTCTGTTCTTTGATGTCCTCGCTGACGACATCACCTGAGTCGGGATCGACCGGTCCCTGTCCGGAGACGAAGATTCGGTCCCCGTCGATGATCCCCTGTGAGTAGGGGCCGATTGCTGCTGGAGCGTCGTCGGTGTGAATTTCTTCCATGGTAATCTATGGACAGGTAGTGGGTTGTCTCTCCCAGTGCATAGGCTTTACCGTCCAGACGTTCGCTCGGAAGGGAAACATTATGATCCTCACCCACCCACCAGCGAACATGGACGTACTGGCCATTGTTGCACATCCCGACGACGCTGAGATCTTCTGTGGTGGAACGCTCGCAAAACACGCTGCACGTGGTGACGACGTAACTGTTGCCTACATGACCCGTGGCGAGTTCGGTGGCTTCGACACGACCGAAGCCGCACTGGCTGAAACACGCGAAGCGGAGGCGCGTCGGGCGGCATCGGTTCTCGGCGCCGACGTTACGTTTCTTGATTTCAAGGACGGACGCATTACCTACTCACTCGAGAACCGGCTCGAACTGGTCGAGTGCATTCGAGAGCACGCTCCGGACATCGTCCTCACACACTTCGCTGACGATATGCACCCCGACCACCGTGCGACCTCGCGGCTAGTGACCGACGCCTACTATATGGTCTCCCTCCCGCTACTCGAGAGCGAACACCCGCCGTGCGATCCGAGGAACGTGTACTACTTCGGAAAGCCGACGTCCTCGTTCGATCCGACGGTCATCGTGGACGTGACCGACCACCAGGAAACGAAAGAGGAAGCCGCGCTCGAACACGAGTCCCAGATCGCGTGGCTCGAGGAACATGGTGGGATCGATGCGGAGTTCAGCGACTTCGTCGAGAGCATGCGCGCCGATGCCCATACGCTTGGTCGACAGGCCGGCGTAACCTACGCCGAAGGGTTCACACGACTCCACGAGACGACCGTCGACTTCCTCGATTAGCGAGGACATCGCCGCGTTATAAATCTATTAGTACCCAGGCTTATTCCGGAGAACTATCTGATGGAAAACGAAGAGACGAGAGACGTAGCGTTAGTCTCACTGCAGTCGATTTCCCGAGGCGCGTCATTGTTTATCGTCGGAAAGGTCGTGTTGGACGTCCTCGAATTGGTTTTGAATTACCTTTTGACCCGAACACTCGGAACCGACCTCTACGGCGTGTACGCGTACGCTCACACTCTGGTACTGATCTCGCTCGTCTTTACGAACCTCGGGTCGACCAACTCGATACTCAAATTCGTCCCCCAGTACGAGGACAATACACAAAAGCAACGCTTCATGGTCGGGCTCGCCTACGCGACTTCGTTCGCCGCGAGCTTCGCCGTCGCCGGCGGTGTGTTCGTTCTTGCACCGACGATAACCCGGTACACCCTCGGAGATCCGCTACTGGTCAACGTATTACGGTTGTTTGCCATATTGATCGTGTTCGAGACGATGGTTGCGATAATTACCGGGACGTTCCGGAGCCTCGAACGGCTTGAGTACGCCGTGTTTCTCAATCAATTCGTAAAGCCGACACTGCGAATCGTCGCCGTCGGCATAGCGCTCGTAATCGGCCTCTCGTTTTACGGCGTTATTGCATCCCTGGTCGTCGCCGGCGCGGTACTCTTCGGGATCGCCGTTTACTTCCTGGTAACCCGCATCTCGCTTCGGCCGCGGTTTCGTCGCCCATCGCATTCTGACGGAGATGTGGTGGAATATTACAACCTGTCGGTCCCACTCGTGATCAAAGACGCTGGAGGAATTCTCCGCAGTCGCGTCGACGTACTGATGGTCGGTTTCTTCCTTTCGTCGACGGCCGTCGGCATCTACAACGTGACACTGTTGATCGCGGCGCTGCTCGCACTCCCGCTGGCCGGAATCAATCAGTTGTTCCCACCTGCCGCCTCGCGCTTGTACTCGAACGGGAACCTCGCGGAACTCAACGCAGTTTTCAGTACCGTGACGCGATGGGCGTTCACCGCGTCACTGTACCTCGCGATCGTCGCCGTCGTCTTTCGAACGGAGGTACTCGCGGTTTTCGGACCGGAGTTTACCGCGGGCGCAGCTGTGTTAGCCTGGTTCGTCTGCAGTCAGGTCCTCAATAACGCGGTCGGACCGAGTGGGTATCTGCTGATGGTCACCGGCCACCAGTACGTCTTGCTGGCGAATCAGTGGGTGTTCGGTGTGTGTAACGTCGTGCTCAACTACTATTTCATCCTCGAGTTTGGACTGGTCGGTGCGGCTGTCGCCACCGCGACCGTTGGCGCGCTCAACAACGTTGTCCGCCTCATCGAAATCTGGTACCTCGAAGGGTTGTTTCCGTACACGCTCGCCTTTGGCAAGCCGATTCTGGCGGGCGCGGGAGCGATCGCCGTCGCCTACGGACTCGACGCCTACCTCTCGGGACCGACGCTCCTCCTGGTGGGCGGAGTTCTCGGCCTTGTGGTGTACGTCGGGATTCTCTACACGCTCGGAATCGAGCGTGAAGACCGGGAGTTTTTCACCGCCACGTTCGGGTCGAAACCATCGCGGTGACCGGAGGGCGAGACGTCGGCACAGTTTTTACCCCCACGTCCGATGTATGCCACATGGTACGTATCGGCATTGTTGGCAGTGGATTCATGGCTGAAACCCACGCCGGCGCCTACGACAGTATCGACGAGGCGGACGTCGTCGCGGTCGCCTCCCCGAACAACGCCGAGGGATTCATTTCAGAACGCGCTCTCGAGGCCGACGCGTTCCCGACGGCCGAGTCCCTGCTCGACGGCACGGACGTCGACGTCGTCGACGTCTGTTCGCCGACTCCCACGCACCGACCGGTCGTTGAAACGGCCGCCAATCGCGGTGTGGACATCTTCTGTGAGAAACCGATCGCGGGGAATCTCGAGGACGCCACTGCGATCAAGGAGACGGTCGAGGAGACGAACGTCACGCTGATGGTCGGCCACGTCCTGCGATTTTTCCCGCAGTACGCCCAGGCCCATTCCGCCGTAACGAGCGGCGATATTGGTTCACCCGGCGTCGCCAGGGCACGTCGGTTGTCGCCATTTCCGTCGTGGGGGAGCGACAACTGGTACGCCGACCGGGACCGCAGTGGTGGGGTGTTAGTCGACCTCGCAATTCACGATCTCGACTTCCTTCGATGGACCATCGGCGACGTCGAGCGGGTGTTCGCTCGACGGAGGCTTTGGGACGCTGGCGAGCACGGTCACGTTACCCTGCGATTCACGAACGGCGCGGTCGGTTATGTCGAGGGGTCGTGGGGACTCCCGCCAGGTCAAGATCTCACTCATTCGCTCGAACTCGCCGGTGACGAGGGCCTCCTCGAGTTTGCTGGCGACGACCCAGCAGTTACCACGCGGACAGCAGACGGCACCGAATCCTCCAGCCCGGTCGAGACCGGCGGCTATCAGCGCCAGCTCGAGGCGTTCCTCGAAAGCGTACGAACCAGCACAGCACCCCCAGTCACCGTCGACGATGCGATCGAAACGCTGCGACTCTCTATCGCGGCGAATCGATCCGCTGAAATGGGACGTCCAGTTGCGCTCGAGGAGGTGGTCGCATGAGCGACCGCGTGACTGGTGAATCAGTTCGTATCGGCATCCTCTCGGCCGCACACCTCCACGCCGGTGCGTATGCCGCTCAACTCGCTTCACTCGATGGAGCCGAACTCGTCGGCATTGCCGACGAGGATGCCGACCGGGGCCGCGAATTTGCCGAGAACCACGGCATCGACTCTATGGAGGCAGACGTACTCCTCGAGCAAGCTGACGGCGTCATCATCTGTTCGACGAACGCCAACCACCGCGACTGGGCCGAGCGCTCCGCAGCAGCCGGCGTTCACGTCCTCTCGGAGAAACCTCTCGCCCCGGAGTCCGAGGACGCTCGAGCGATCGTCGACGCCTGCCAGGAAGCCGAGGTCCGACTCGGCGTGGCCATGCCGCTGCGCTTTAGCTTGCCCGCTCGTGAGGCGAAGCGAGCGCTTCAGGATGGAACCATCGGTGCGCTGCAGTCGATCGTTGGAACGAACCGAGGCCAGATGCCGGGCAGTTGGTTCACCGATCCAGACGCGGCCGGCGGCGGTGCCGTGATGGACCACACGGTGCACATCGTCGATCTCGTCCACTGGCTCACGGGCGAGCGCGTTGCGGAAGTCTACGCCGAGACCGGGACGCGGTTCCACGACCTGCCGGTCGAGGACGTCAACCTCCTCTCGATGGAACTTACCGACGGCACACAGTTCTCACTCGACGGCTCCTGGAGTCGCCCGGACAACTGGGACTTCTGGGGGGATGCGACCGTCAGCCTCTTCGGCACCGACGCGACCGTCGACGTGGATTGTTTCGCCCAGAAACTCAAGTACACGGACGATCGCCCCGACGGGGACGGCATTCAGTCGCTCTACTGGGGCAGCGATCCGAACGGCGGCCTCGTCGCAGATTTCGTCGACGCCATCCGAGAAGGTCGACCCCCCGAGATCACTGGTCCCGAAGGAATCGAAGTGGTTGCCGTCGTTGAAGCCGCCTACGAATCGGCCTCACGCGGTACACCAGTCGACGTCGAGTACTGAGTGCGGTTGCGGCTTTCGTGACCGATTGTGACGGACAGCGAAACCAGGAGCAACGGACTCGTTCGGGCTTTTCGTGTTCCAGTATACTGGATCAGCCGTTAACGGTGATAGCAATCCCTGAGCACGGACGATAAACGGATTCGAAGACGCCACGAGGCGCTTGACCAACTCCGCCTATAGACGTTGCTGGAGTTACCACTCGAGAACGACGCCCATCGCAGTGGACCGGTCCTCGAGGAGTTCATCGTACAGTCGTGGCGCTTCGTTATACGGTTCGGTGTGACTCACTAGCGACTCCACTTCGAGGCTGCCGTCGGCAACGAGATCGAAGTACAGTTCGGCGTGGCGATGTTGGGTCCACGGATTGTCTGGCGTCGCGACCGACGGGTGGGAGGCGTTGTGTGCACCGATGATGGCGTAACTCCCTGCATTGCAGTAGTCGTGGAAGTCGAACGGTGTCTCACCGCGTGGGCTACTGAGCACGACGAACCGTCCCTGATCACGCAGGACGTCGAACTCGTCGGTGATAACGTCGGGATTGCCGGTCAGTTCGAAGACCACGTCGGCGAGACGCCCTCCGGTGGCCGCCGTGACGACCTCTTCGGGGTCGTCCTCGAGCGGGTTGACGCCGACGATGCCGGGTTCGTTCGGGAGATGATCGAGCCTCGAATCGGCGACATCCGCGCCGATGACTGGGCGCGCACCCGCCGCGTGACAGATCCGGACGGCCAACTGTCCGAGGAGACCGAGTCCATACACGACGGCAGACTCACCCCAGGTGAGAGAACTCCGTCTGACACCGTTCATCACGATTTCAGCGATCGTGAAGAAGACGGCCTCGTCTGCGCTAACGTCGTCGGGAATCGGCCGACAGGCCCCCGCGCCGGTACAGACGTACGAGGCGTGTGAACCGTACGTCGCGACCCGTTGCCCCTCGGCGACAGTGTCGACGTCCTCGCCGACTTCAACGACCGTGCCGACGTTGTTGTATCCGGGTGTAAACGGGTACGAGATATGTTGGTCCCACTTCGATCCCGGTGGAACGTCTCCCGACAGGATCGTCAGTTCGGTGCCGGTGCTTACGAGCGTTCGGTCGGTACGGATGAGTACCTGTTCTGGTTCCGGCTCTGGAACCGCTCGGTCTTCAATCGTAGTCGATTCGACGTCGGTAAATACGACGGTTGAATTCGTTGTCATAGGTAGTTTGGTCTGGTAGGTGGTGTTTGGGTCGTCTTAGTTGATCCGCTGTACGTCATACCCGGCGTCTATAATCGCGCGTCGGATGGCTGCAGCATGTCGAACGTCGGTTGCCGTTACCGAGGCGTTGTCAGTTGTCCATGAGTGTGTCATCGTCTCACCAGCGGGCACCGTTACCGTTCGATAACTCCTCGTGCCGTGATCGCACGATCAACCCTCATGCAGCAGGTACTATAGGTGTTATTGTTGGGGAACGTCTCCAGGGAACGCAGGGGTGACCCCCACTCCACGTTTATGGCGTTCTATCGACAAAATTGTGGGCGGAATACCTATATGGAACCTGCCCGTTTTCCGAGTGAATAAGAGTATGGTTCGAACCGCAATACAAATGCAGACACTCGAGTCTCTCCCCGAGGGGCTTCCTCGAACGATCGATCGCGTTGGTTCGACGTCGCTCGAGGGTGTCGAATTCGCTGGATTAAACGGTGCATCACCGACCGACGTAGCCGAGGCGCTCGATCGTGCTTCTCTCGAACCGATCGGAGCCCACGTCCCGCTATCGCGACTTGAACGCGATTACGACGAGATCGTCGAGGCTTACGAGACGATCGGTTGTCACCGGTTGATCGAATCCGGCCGCCATCGAGAGAGCTTCTCCTCGATGGAAGCTGTTGCCGAATTCGCTGATCGGCTTCTCCATCTCGCTGACCGGTTGGCCGAAGACGGGTTTGAACTGTTGTACCATAACGACGTGATCGAGTTCGACGAGCACGACGGAAAGACGGCATTCGATGCTTTTGTGGCGGCGACCGACGGGACAGTCGACCTCGAAATAGATACCGGGCTGGCCCAGTACGCTGGTGTGGATCCCCAGACGCTCATGACGCAGTATTCAGATCGGACACCCCTGATCCATCTCACCGATTCGGTGGCGGATGGCTCAGCAACTGTTAACGTCGAACTCGGTGCCGGAGAGCTTGACGTAGAAGGGTGCATCGAAACCGCCCGGACGGCCGGCGTCGAGTGGATCGTATACGAGCACAGCATGACGAGTGACCCACTGGATACCCTGACGCACGCAGAGACTCGGCTATCGTTTCTCTGTCACGGGAGGGACGGTACAACCCGGTCTTCGGCCATACATTCCACCGATTGAGAAACACGCGTTGATCACTTCTGACCTCTCACCTATCGGCTGTTGCCAGGAGCGAGAACGGGTGTGAGTCACGAGTATTCTCCGATCGTCGTGTGTCTGCTCGATGCTGATTTGAGTGGCTACGGTGCCACATCGAAGAGGCGATTGCCGTCAGGGTATCGGTCCGCCGGTGACAAGATCAAGTGCAGCCGTCCGAAATTCGACGATCGCTTCGGGAGCGATCTTCATCGTACGGACCTCATAGCCGATATTTTCGAGGTCGGCGAGCGTGGGTACGTATCCGACGTAGTCGTTGACGTACCCAACCGGGAGGAGCGTCGTGACGCGTGCGTTTGCCTTCAACTCGAGCCCGTGTCTGGCGACTATCTCGCCGGGCATTCCCACGATGCCGATCTCGCCAATTTCCACGTACGGAATTCGGTTCGGTAAACAGGTGGCGTCCCATTCCGCGATAGCGAGCAGTTCCTCTGCGTATCGCTTGTCCCAGTTTACCTTCTCGTACCCCGTCTCGTCGCCGCTTTCCTCGATCGACACCAGTCGTTCTTCCAGGTGCTCGATTCGACCCCGGATCACTTCGGCGGGCGGTGTGGATTTGATGGGGAACCTCACCTGGGTGTCGTCGGTTCGGATTGGTGCTCGTTCGATGACTTTCCCGGAGGTTTCGGCATCTTCGAGTGCACGGAGTGCAGCCTCCCCAACGCGTGAGCCAATCCGATCCATATACTCGTAGACATCGTCACCTGTACGGGACGTAGCAGCATTTTTCGGATTGATGTCTCCGGCGGCACCATTAAGGTAGAGTACCTCGAGGCCGGGACGATCTGCGTTGATACGTTTCCGGGCGTATCCGGGCCAGTCTGCGGACAGTAACGTCTCCTGACCAGTCGTACACACTGGGTGGCATGCAAAGGAGTACAGGAGCGTTTGCGCTCCGGAATCGGTTTCGAACAGGAGGACCGCCATCTCCGGATCGACAGGACCGTCGGGCATCCTGACGTTGCCTCCGACGCCGCCGGCCGCGCGCCTGTTTTCCGGCACGTCTGGCTCGGACGAATTTCCGACACGAACGGATCCAACCTCGAGTGATTCGTACGCGGAGACGACCGCGTCGACCAGGGAGCCATGGAGATCGTCGACGTATTCGGAGACGTCGGTATCGGTTCGGAGCACCGGCGATACGTCGAGCGCTCGCGCTGGGACGTACGGTCCGGCGTGGGTATGAGTCGCTGCGAGTAACAGTTCATCTAGGTGAACCCCGTCCTGGACGAGTGACCGCCTCACTGCGCTGGTGAGTTCCCGCGAAACGTTGAGCAGGTCGACAGAAACGAGTCCCACGGTACTAGCACCGTCGTCGATGAGGAATGCTGTCGCCGTCAGTGGGTCGTTGACTCCCGTCGAGAGTCCCGACCGGGCGCCGTAGCCACTCATTGGGACCGGTTCGTCCGGCGTAATGTCTACTTGTGCGGTACCCAACGACAGCCGAGCTTCGTGCGGAACCATCGGTCGAATCACCGTTGCACGGATGACCACGACCTCATAACCCGAACGGCGCTGGCATCCAGCATTGATTTGTGAGTATCAATCAGGAGGGTAATATCAGGAGAGTACGGAAGTCGATCGATCAGTGCACGGCGGTTCTCTGTAACGCTATCACTCGCATCTGTCATGGTCCTACGTTGGTGAGAGGTCTCATAACTGTTTGTCTCGTTCGTAGCTGTACCCGCCACGTGCTCTCCGATTCGAAAGTTGCGTAGGCTTTTGTTCAGTATGACCGCCGGAATACGCCGTTTCGTCGCCCTCGACGGTCTCCAGTCCCGCAAAAAAGGGTGACTAAAGAGACCCTCAGCAACTTGTTTACTCCTGGTAAACGATGTTGTGGGCGAATACGTAGTATTTGTGTCGTGTTGTGTGCCACCAGTTTCCGCGTCAGAGGGTGTATACCACATGAAAAATCACTGTATTACATCCATAGGTATGTAATTGTGTTGGTTGTACCTTGCACCTTCAGGTCCTACCCGGTCATCGTTTCCTCTTGCCAAACAGAATCGTGTCATGTGTTATCGTACAACCCTCTCTGTTTTGTCGTGGTAAATAGTGCGGATCTGGTTTGCCAACGTGAGAATCCAAGGCTTATCAGGACTGCGGACGAGGTGACGGTCGTGAATAGAGACGACGTATTTAACGACATCGAAGGAAACAGATCGATGCTAACCACAATGGCCCGCAAAATCTGGGATTCCCCGGAACTGGGTCTACACGAATCATCGTCGGCAGCAGTCCTGTGTGAACCACTTCGGGAGGAGGGTTTCGAACTCGAGACCGGCATCGGTGACATGCCGACCGCGTTCACCGCGACCTACGGTGATGGATCCCCGACCATTGGAATCCTCGGCGAGTATGATGCGCTACCGGGACTGTCCCAGCGTGCAGTTGCTGAACGCGATTCTGTCGAGGAGGGGGATCCGGGGCATGGCTGTGGTCACAACCTCTTCGGGGTCGCCGGCGTCGGTGCGGCGATCGCCATCAAGCGTGCTATCAATCGCGGCGATATCGACGGGACAATCACGTTCTTCGGTTGCCCGGCTGAAGAAACGCTGGTCGGAAAGGTGTTCATGGCTCGTGAAGGGGTGTTCGACGAACTCGACGTAGCAGTCACGTGGCATCCATGGGATACGACGACTCCGCGCCTGAGCTCAACGCTCGCGATGGATTCCGTCCAGTTCACATACGACGGAATTTCTGCGCATGCCGGAGCGTCCCCCGAGGACGGGCGTAGCGCCCTCGACGCCGTTTCGCTGCTCAACTCCGGGGTCGAATACGCTCGAGAGCACTTACCAGATACGACGCGGATCCACTACGTGATCACAGATGGGGGCCAGGCACCGAACGTCGTCCCCTCAAGCGCAACTGTCTGGTACTACGTACGCGCCCCGACCCGAACGGAAGTCGAATTCGCTAGCGAGTGGATCCGTGATATCGCAGACGCGGCCGCGACTATGACTCGCACCGAGGTCACTCGACGGTACGTGACCGGCTGTTGGGACTACCTTCCCAATCGGACGGTCACAACCGCCATCTGGGATACGATGCAGGATCTCGGTCCTATCAACTACGATAGCGAGGCACAGGCGTTCGCGGCGGAGGTCCAGGAGACCCTCTCCGACGAGCAGGTCGAATCGACCGGCGAAACGGTACCCGACGATCACGCCGAACAAATGCGCGAAACACCGCTTTACGGTGACCCCATCCCAGCATACGACGATGGTGAGATTGGCGGCGGATCGACCGATGTCGGAGACGTAAGCTGGATTGTTCCGACCGGTCAGTTCCGGGCGGCAACCTGGCCAGTCGGAACGCCCGCACACAGCTGGCAAGCGGTCGCGGTGAACGCAGACGTCGGGATCGAAGGCGGTATGTACGCCGCAAAAGTGCTCGCAGGCACCGTCGTCAGGTTACTGAAGGATCCGTCGCTGGTCGAACGCGCCCAGCAGGAGTTTACCAAAGCAACTGGAGAGCGATCCTACGAATCCGCGCTTCCATCGACTGCCACGCCGCCGTTTGACGTGACGAGTGGTTGATCGGCGAGCTGTTCCCGGATGTCTCGTACCGGACTTCGGAAACCCACGTACAACCGGTTACGTATCCGCGTTTTCGGCCTTTGGCTCGAGCCGACCAGCGAGGCGGGACCGCATGTAGAATTTGAAATACAGCGTCCAGAACAGTGCAAAGATGAACATCAATCCCAGGAGGACCATCCGATCCTCGATTTCGAAGATCAAAACAGCGTATCCACCGCTCAGTACGACCCCCAGATTGTACAGGAAGATGATCCAGTCGGCCAGCGTCAGTTGCATACGTGGTACTCTCAGTGCCACGGTAAAAATTCGCTGGTTCGTGCGAGGGGCCAGATCGTGTGCCCTGTGGTATTCGAAACCGGTTCGACCGCATTCGTTTCACCCACCGATCGAACGACTGAGTCCTGAAGTGTCGGTGCAGGTGGAAACAATCCCAAGATCCAGCGTAGCCCGTGTGAGCCAGGCTACGCCGCGTGACTGACTTACTCGTCCGTTTGCAGTCCGTCGAAGTGTCCCATCGTGATCGAGACGTCCGAGCTATGAATCAGGTACCCGGCTCTGTCGATAAACTGCTCGACGTGTTCCACCGCGGGCGCGAACGTGCCAACTGGACAGTCGTTCGCCGCGGCGACCTCGAATATCTCGTCGAGTGCCTCGTGATGTTCTTCGCTATCGTACGGGACGCCGAGCGACCAGGCGAGGTCTCCGGGGCCGATCGCGAGCGCCGTCACCTCCGGCATGCTCGAAAGTTCGTCGACCAGATCCAGCCCGGCAGTGGTCTCGATCATCGGTAAGAGTGCCAGATCCTTGTTGACGTACTCGGCGTACCGCGGTTTCGGGACGTTCCCGAAACGAGCAGCCCGCGTGTACGATCCGAGGCTCCGACCGTCCGCATAGCGCATATGGGCGCTTGCCTCGCGCACCGTCTCAAGGTCCTCAACCATCGGAAGCATGATTCCCCGAACACCGGTATCCAGCAGGTAGGTAATCATACTCGTGTCGTCTTTCGGGGTCCGAACGACGACAGGTACGTCCTGAAGATCAGCGGCGCGAACAACCGCTTCGAGTCCCTCCATGAGCGGAGAGCCGTGCTGTCGATCGATCAGCAGAAAGTCGATGTCGCTGTATCCGAGTGCTTCGGCCATCGTGGCCGATCCGCTTTTCAAGTTGGTTCCCATCGCTGTTTTCGGTCCGTTCACTAACTCGACGAGTGACCGTCTCGGTTCCATGGGAGAGAATGTGCAACACCCTATAAATAGTATCCGATCGAGGGAGGACGACGGGAGCAAAACGTATACGTCACTCGAGCGGACGGAAGGGATATGGACGAGTTTGCGTTCGAATACCAGGATCTGCCGGATGAAGAGTTATTCGACCTGACTTCCGCTGAGGAACGCCGCGCGAGAGAACTGCACGCCGATGCCGTTGTGATCGACGCCTGCGTCCCGACGACGGCCTATCTCGACGACGAATCGTACCGCAATCACCTCCAGCGTGGGGGTATCACTGCAGCAGCTATCACCGCCGCAAGCAGAGTCTCCTTTCCGGAAGCAACCAGAAAAGTCGAACGCATTCGTCGGTTGGTCGCCGAACACGACGAGCAATTCCTCATCGCCGAGACGGGATCGGACGTTCGAAGGGCGAAAACGGAGGGAAAAACGGCTATCCTCCTCGCGTTTCAGGACACCATGCCAGTTATCCCGGCGGATCGAATGATCCTCGAGGGCGGGATGGAGTTCCTCCGAGCGTTCGACCGCCTCGGTGTTTCCGTGATCCAGCTCACCTATAACTCACTCAATTACGTCGGCGCCGGTTGCTGTGAACGGGTCGATCCTGGCCTCTCACACTTCGGCCACCGACTCATCGACGAACTCGACCGTCTAGGAGTAGTCATTGACCTCTCACACTGTGGTGATCGGACGACCATGGAGGCGATCGAATACTCGAAGAATCCAGTGGTGTGTACACACGCAGGTGCTCGAGAACTGAGTAACCTCGAACGTAACAAAACGGACGATCAGATCGAAGCGATCGCCGAGAACGGTGGCGTCGTTGGTATCAGCGTCTTCCCGCCGACGGTAAAATCTCACCCAGATACGCACGAAGTTCAGGAGGCCACGATTCACGACGTTCTCGATCACATCGATCACGTCGTCGAACTCGTCGGGGTCGATCACGTCGGTTTCGGCAGCGATATGAGTGATCAGTCGCTCGATAACGGGACCACACCACCGTATGCAGCCTATCGAAACTTCAGACCGGAGTTTCCTGGGGTGTACGGACGGGGACCAATTGACCGATACGAACCGTTCCCGCGTGGATTACACCGCCACACGAAAGTGCCAAACCTCACCCGTGGCCTAATCGAACGTGGATACAGTGAGGTAGATATCCGAAAGATCCTCGGGGAGAATTTCTTGCGCGTCTTTGAAACGGTTCGCTGACTGGGCAGTTCCGTTCTGACGGCACGTCCTCGACTGCTCGATTTCACCGACGGAACTTCTTAGCCACTGTACGACATCGAACTCCCGATCGCCAGCCGTACCGAGGATGGGTGTGTGCACCCTTTCAGTTGTTACTGCGGAGTCGCAATACGGGATTTCTGTCGAACACGAAGAAGACTGCTTTATAGGGACGCGAGGTCGCTCAGTCGTCGGCTGGAGCGTCCGCAGACGCTTCGACAGACTCGTCACGTTCCGACCACGGCTCGCTCTGCCAGTACTCGTGCGTATTGTCCTCGCGGAAGCAGGCAACGTGTTGTTCTGGCGCCGATTCGATTGGTTCGGGCGACTGGCGAGCACAGACCTCGCGTGCCTCGGGACATCGCGTGTGGAACCGACAGCCCGAAGGCGGGCTCTTGGGATCGGGAATGTCGATTTTTGTCATCGGCATCGTCTCTTCGTCGTCATCCGGAAGCAGGTCCGGCGTCGCCCAGCGCAACGCCTTGGTGTATGGGTGCCGCGGGTCGTTGATGATCTGTTTCGCCGGACCGATCTCGACGAGCTCGCCGAGATACATAATGCCGATGAGGCCGTTCGACTTCTCGGTCAGGTACCGCGCATTCGAGAGGTCGTGAGAGATAAATAGGAACGACGTGTTGAACTCCTCTTGAAGTTCGAGGAAGAGATCCATCATCTCGATTCGCAGGGAGACGTCGAGAGCGCTGATTGATTCGTCTGCGAGGATGACGTCGGGGTTCATGAGCAGTGCCCGAATGAGTGCCACGCGTTGTTTTTCTCCTCCAGAGAGTTGGTGGGGGTACCTGTTCGCGTAATCCTCTGGCGGACTCATCCCGACGTGTTCAAGCATGCCTAAGATTCGGGCTCGTCGGTCCTGATGGTCGAGGTCGCGTTGCCATTTTTTCAGCGGGATGTCGAGCAGATGCATGACCCGTTTGTTCGGATTCAGCGAACTGCCTGGATCCTGGTGGATGATCTGCAGCGACCGGCGGATATTTCGCCAGGCGATGTCGATTTTCCCGTTCCCGTCTCGAGCATCCCAGATGTTCTGACCGCGGTAGGTGACCGACCCGCCGGTTGGTCGCTGTAGGCCGATTGCGGTCTTGCCCATCGTCGTTTTCCCACATCCGGATTCACCAATGAGTGCAACAGACTCGTTTTCGGGTATTTCGAGGGAAATGCCGTCGACTGCCCGCACAGTTTCTGCCTCTCGCCAAAAGTTGAGCAACCCTTTATTGAGATCGAAGTGGACCTCGATATCGTCCAACTGGAGCACCGGTTCACCGTCGTCGGACCGACGTGGTTTTCCTGTTTCTGACGAATCCGATTCCAAGCTGGTCTCGTCGGGTACCTCACGCTTGAACGGGATCGCCTCCTCGGCGTCTTCCCAGTGATAACAGGCAGTTTGGTGGGCAGGACCTGAGTCGACGAAATTGGGGTGTGATTCCCGGCATTTGTCGGTTGCCAGCGGGCAACGCGGATGGTATGAACAACCGTCCGGGGTATCCACAGGATCTGGACTCGATCCATCGATCGGTTCCATCGCTTCGACACTCGTCGAGAGGTTCGGCGTCGAATTCAACAGGGCTCGGGTGTACGGATGTGCCGCTCGGTCGAGAATCTCTTCGGTCGGCCCCACCTCGACGAACTCGAACGCGTACATGACGGCCAGCCGGTCGGCGAGTTCTGCTACCAGTGGCAGGTCGTGAGTGATGAAAATCAGCGTAATCTCGTACTTTTCTTTGACCTCCTTTAGGAGTTTGAGGATCGACCGCTGCATCAACAAATCGAGCGCTGCAGTCGGTTCGTCCATCACCAGCACTTCCGGTTCGAGCACGAGACTCAGTGCGATCAGTGCCCGCTGTTTCATACCGCCACTGAGTTCGTGCGGATACGACGCGAGGACTCGTTCGGAATCGAGATAGAGATCAGAAAGGAGTTCGTGCGCTCGATCCATTCCGGCCTCAATCTCATAATTATGTGCCTGAAGCGTTTCTCGAAAGTGTTCCCCGATCTTCATCGTCGGGTTCCAGGAACTCATCGCTCCCTGAAACACCATGGAAATCTCTTCCCATCGAAGCAATCGGAGTTCTTCGGGATTCAGATCGAGTACGTCAACTGGTTCGCCCTCCCGCGGGTGGTACGTAATTTCGCCGGACAATTCTCCAGGTGGTGCAACGGCATCGAGCAACGCCGAGGCAAACATCGATTTTCCCGACCCGGATTCGCCAACGATACCGAGAATTTCTTCTCGATGGATATCCATACTCACGTCGTCGAGAACGCGGGACACGCCGCGGTCCATTCCGAATTGAACCATCGCATCCCGAATTTCGAGGACGGTGTCTTCGCCCTGATACACGCGATCTCCGGTAGTTTCTGTTGTCGCCATTAATATCTCACTCACCGTTTGGGAACAGTTACGTTGTGACATACTCGTGTGCGAATCGGCTATATATCTTTCGTCTGGAATCCATGCGGTTACCGTCCACCCTTATAATTCAGACAATTTTCTCTAATTCTATACAATCATCACACCTCATCTGGGTGGATTCACCCTTCTGGACCCGTCGAAAGGACTTTGTTCCACGACTCTGATCATCCCGCATGGGTAAAAAATCTCCAAAAAGTCGCGCGATGACGGGGCAACTACGGTCTCACCCTCTGGATAAGCCCCACAGCAGTCCCGCGACTCTCCAAGTTTTCGCATCTGCCGACGGTATTCGGTCCCCCGATCTTCGAAACCAACGAATGTGGAGAGAGCGATGAAACGGGCAAACCGGGGGAAAGCCGACAGTTTTCTCGAGGGGTTGTGTCTCTTCCGAGAACTGATCCTCATCGTGTTCACGATCTCGGTCGTCATGTTCGGACTCAGTCTCATTTCGTTCGTCGTCGTCGACCCTGGATCGGGCACCTATGTAATCGTCGTAATGAATTTAGTTGGCTTGGGGGCCTTTATTCTGGCTTCGGGGTCGGTATTGTACCTCTGCCGTGAGAAAGGACTGTAATTGGCGCCGATGGTGTTATGCCAGTCGAGTGCATCACTGATTTATACATGAACGATACCGACGAGATTCGCTCAGCACTCAAACGGTATCGCCGCCAGGCGCGCACGGCACCCGACTCGGTCCCGATCGATCTGGTTCTCGACGCTCTCGAGTGTCCCGAGCCGTCCGTACAGGAACGTGCAATCACGGTCCTCTACGTGCTCTCGAAGACGAACCCCGATCGACTGAACGATGACATACCCCAGGTAGCCGACCTCCTCGAGAACGATCGATCGACCGTGCGTACAAAGGCCACCCTGACCCTTTCGAACGTCGCCGAAGAGTCGCCCACGGTCGTCAAACCACACGTCGACGACGTCATCGAACGCCTCGACGACCGATCATCGTCGACCAGACGAGCCGCTATCGAAACGGTTAGACGAATTTCGGACGCGGACCCATCAGCAGTCGTTCGTGCCGTCCCTCAGATGGCCCAGCTTTTGTCAGCCGATACTGAGGAAACGAGACGCGATGCAGCGGTGGTTCTCGAGACCTTGAGCATCGACCATCCGGACGCCGTATTCGGATCGATCGAGTCGCTCGTGGCGCTACTCCAGGACCCCTACCGGACACCGACGGACCTCAACTACCGTTCGACGGCAGCGGCCGATAGGAGCAGGGCGGCCGCACAGACGCGGGGATATCGGTCACTGGTTTCCGATGCGACTGGCCAGGAGTCCAACGTTCGTGCCCGCGAGGCGGCCGCGAGAGTAATCGCAAAGCTCGCTCGTGCTGATCCACCAGCGGCCACAGAACTCCTGGAACCACACTTGCCACGGTTGTTCGACCGACTCGAGGATGCCAATCCAGCGATCAGGGCATCGGTAGCCAGTTCGCTCGCTTACGTGGCTCAGGAGCGACCGGAAGCGGTTCGGCCAGCGGAAGAGCCACTCATCGAAATGCTCGATGGTCCCATCGCCGTCAGCAGTGCTGCCATCTGGGCATTGAGGTACGTCGACACAAACCGTTCCCGAGAGGCTCTGGAGAAGACCGCTGATCGCGCAGACGCCCCTCTTGCAGTACAGAAGACGGCCCGGACCGCGCTCGATGATGACGATGATGATATTGATAGCCGTGTCGTGCCGTCCCATTGTACCGAACCGAACGGAAAACGAGAGTCAGACAGGCATCCGAAGTGACGGCCTCGAACTCGCGGCCGGGAAAGGTCGTGAAGTACTGTTTCACCCCAAATAAACGACCCACACTATAAATCATCCCCCAATATATAGGATTTCAATAAAAAATCATATATACTTAGTATTGGAGTTGTTTGGTATAGCATGACTAACAACATGCGGCGGTTAGACATTAATAAGCACGGGGTGTCGCGGAGGCAGTTGCTCGCACTAACAACAGCTGGGTTGGCAACTGGACTCGCAGGGTGCGCGAGCTCCCCCGACGACGGCGAAGGTGTCGGGAACGGCAATGGAAACGGAAACGGAAACGGAACAAGTGACGAGGTTCAAGATACCTCGGATCTCGATCCCGACGACCTCCTCGACTCGACCATCGACGTGATGGACGGGAACACCCCAGAAGAGGTGAACATGAACCGGTTCGCCCTCAACACGGGGTATCACTGGATCGTTCGGGAGTACGAATCGATCTTCACGACCGTGATGGACGAACCGATGTGGGTCATCTACGACGGTGACGAGACCTACTACGACCCGGATACGCTGACGCACCATTACAAGGTGAAAGAAGACGAGTTCTACTGGGCGAACGGAGATCCGATCACCGCCGAGGACTTCTACACACAGACGATGGTGACCCAGCTACAAGAACCGGAGGAACAACGGTGGGCAGAAGAGATTAATCTGCTCAACGAGTGGGAGTGGGAAATCGTCGCAAAGAACCCCGAAAACCCCCTCATTCAGGGATACCCCATCGAACGTCTGGCGATGAACAAGGGTCGCGAGCAGGCGTGGCTCGAAATGCTCGAGGACGTGAGCACGGACGAGGAACGTGGCGAAGTGACGGCCGAGATCACGAACGAACGGATCTCGATGCAAGACTTCATTGACGAGGGAATGAGTTCGTCGGTGTGGATGCCAGTCACTTACGACGAGACGTCCGTCACGTTCGAAAAGAACGAAAATCATCCCTACGCCGATGCGTTCGCTCACGACGAAGTCGTTGCACACACCTGCGATGGGGCAGCCTGTGACGAGTTGATCCGCAACGATTACATCGATATCGGACCTGGGCAATTCCCCGAATCGGTTCGTGACGTCTCCCCGGATCACCTCCAGACGATCACCGAGAGCCAGGCGCTGGATTCACGAAACCTGTACTTCCGGTACCTGAACGATCACATGGCAAACCGCTGGGTTCGCCGAGCGATGTTGACGGTTCTCGACCTGGATTTCCTCGTCGACTTCTGGCAGGGAACCGGCGGCTTCGTCAAGCAAAACCAGACCGGTATGGCCGAAATGGTCGAAGAGCGATTCCTCGACGAGGAGTTCATCGACTCACTCTACCAGTACCCGTCTGAGGGTGACGAAGACCTTGCCGCCGAGTTCATGCAAGAGGGCGGATATGAACGGAACGACGACGACCTGTGGGAGAACGGAGACGGTGAGACCGTCGAATTCACGTTCGCCCCACCATCCGGAAGCCTCTTCAATTCGCTGGCGAACGCAATGCACGACCGCTGGGAAGCGTTCGGCCTCGAACCACAAACGGTTTCGCGCGACTTCGGGTACCTGACGCCGAACCTGCAGGACGGGACCGGCGATATCGACGTGACGCTCTGGTCGACGGGATGGGCACGTGGGGATCCACGAGACTACTTCTCGCCCATCAACCCGTTCTTCATGCACCTCTACACCCCCGGAACGGACAACCACAACGACTGGTTGGACGAGGGACTTACTCACTCGCCGAACAACGGACGGCCAATCGTGGTCGAGATCCCGGAAGATCCCGGCGACATCTACCTCGAGGGGTCGACCAGGGAGATCAACCTCCTCGAGCTCTGGGAGGAGTTCACGGAGATTCAGGACGAAGAACGGTCGTACGAGATTATCAGGGATTTCGTGACGTACTTCAACTACGATCTTCCGCGACCAGACCTGTTCCCGCAGGTTAACGCTCTTTGGGGCGACACGCAGGACTGGCAATTCCCCGATGACGACCCACTCTACCACGAAGTGCCCGACCAGACCCAGCACCTCGTCCACCGCTTCGGCGTGGTGCAAGGGCGACAGTCATAATTCGAATCCACCGCATAGATCGCTGAATAACGCGTTTTTCGACGAGTGCTCGTTTGTTCTACGACGTCTCCTTTGTCTCGGCAGCTCGAGCGTTCTCGTTGCCACTGGGTAGCCTCGTGCGACATCGATCACGGGGGGCGGCCATCTGTTTTCGGCGGAGGCCAGCAGTCATCACTCGTCAACAACTCCGACAACAAAGGTCGAGGCTGTCGGCTTCCTCTTCAAGATTAACCCCGGTATAACCGCTTCGACCGCCGGTGACGTATTTCGAGTCCTGATTATTTCTTAAACTGTCCGGATCGGATGGCGGTCAAGGATTCGATGTCGCGCCAAGCGTGGTGTGGCACCAAAACACATATACCGGATGCCCCGAAACGTACCCTCGACGAATGAGGTATTTCGCAAAGCGCGTTGGCCAGGCCATCGTAACGATATTTGCTGCGACGAGTCTGACGTTCGTCCTCTACCGTCTGATGCCGGGGGGGCCGATCGAATCGTTACGGCAGGAGTATATGAGCGGTGAACGAGATTTCGCATCGGGTGGGGCCGGACGGGACGCAGAAGAGGTCGACCGGCTAATTGAACTCCACACGGGAATCGTACCGGATCAACCGTTGCACATCGCCTACTTCGATTACATGCAGGGAGTAATCTTACATCAGGACTTCGGCATCTCTTACTACTACGGCGAACCGGTGTTTGATATTCTGTTTCGGGCGATGCCGTGGTCGATCTTCGTGAGCGTCTACGGGCTCTTGCTCGGGTTCGCCATCACGATCGTTCTCGGAGCTGTCATGGCCTTCAAAGAAGGTGGTCGGTTCGACAAAGTGATGACGGTCGTTATCATTATACTCGACTCGATCCCGTACTACGTGGCCGCAGTCGTCATGCTCGCAGTGTTGGCGTTTGGCCTCGGATGGTTCCCACACTCTGGTCGGGCGTATCCCGATGCGAACCCAGGGTTCAACCTTTACTTCATGCAGGGCGTGCTTCATCACGGAACCTTACCGATTCTCTCGGGGATGATAATCGGATTCGGATCCGGTGCACTCGCGATGCGAGCGAACAGTATCCGTATCATGGGGTCTGACTTCTTGCGTGTGGCGGAGCTACGTGGGTTGAAAGACAGTCGAATTTCGATCCGGTACATCGGTCGGAACGCTGTCTTGCCCCTGTACACGGGATTCATGATCAGCCTCAGCAGTATCTTCAGCAGCAGCGTCGTCATGGAGCGCATCTTCACGTACCCGGGTGTCGGGTGGTACACGTTCGATGCCTTGATACGAAGCGACTATCCGCTGTTGATGGGTGCGTTCATCTTCTTTACAGTGATCACGGTGTTCTGCATCCTGGTAGCGGACCTCACGTACGGATTGATCGACCCACGCGCGAGTACCGAAAACAAGGAGAGTTACTGAGAGAAACCCATGAGCAAACCTGACTCAAACACTAACGATCGGTCGTCTGACCAGGAAAGTGTCTTCAATATCGTTTCGGATGCTGGTCCGCTGTCGACAAAGGAACGGCTGTACCGATGGGTCGATCTCCACATTTACACCCCCTATCGGATTATCCGCACGGACTGGCGAGCGTCGTTCGGCCTTGCGATGATCGCACTTTTCGTATTCGTCGGCACTGTCGTCGTTCGATTCACACCGTATCCCCGTGTGGGCGATCATCCACGATACGAAGCACCGTTGCAAAGCCTCTCGTATCCACTCGGAACGGATTATAGCGGCCGTGCGATCCTTCCGCAACTCATTCACGCGACACCCGATATGCTCATCATCGCCTTCTCAGGTGCTGTCGTGGCGATGAGCATCGGTGTCGTGATCGGAATCGTCGCTGGCTACAAAGGTGGCTGGTGGGACGAGGTGTTGATGGGACTCAGCGACGTCGTCATCTGCATCCCGGGTCTCCCGCTCGTGATCGTGATCGTCGCGATCTTCGCACCAGACAGCCCGTGGATGGTTGGATTCATCCTGGCGATAGACAACTGGCCAGGGTTAGCCCGTGCGTTACGCTCACAGGTCCTCACGATACGCGAAGAGTCCTACATCGAAGCCGGACGGGCAATGGGTAGGAACTCGGGAGCAATATTGTGGGACGATGTCCTTCCGCAATTGATGCCTTACATCACGATCCAGTCAGCCGGAGCAGCGAGAGGCGTCATCTTTCAGTCCGTGGGGCTGTACTTCATCGGTGTGCTTCCTGCAAGCGGGTTGAATTGGGGTGTGATGATGGAAGAGGCCTATAACACCGGCTCAGCCGTGTCAAATCCCGGGCAGGCTGGCCACTGGCTGTTCGCTCCGATGATCGTCCTGTTATTGATGTCGATGGCGCTCATCTTACTCTCCCAGGGTCTGGACCGGATCTTCAACCCGCGGCTCCGAGCGCGACACGAGAAAACGGCGTCAGAACGGGACGATATTGACGCCGAAATCTCCAATTAGCTGATTGCTCGTTTTCGTCGCTCGCAATCACATAAGTGCCGACGTGGAAGCGATGTGACCGTTGGTGGCACCTCGCTTCTTTGGCGAGACATGGTACGCGGTGAGTATCGACGATTCAGTCGTGGGGTGGTCGTTGTACCGTGTGTAACCGTAACAACTACGATGGTTGAGCAGCACACGTAAAGTGATGATCCAACAGTTGGTGACAAAGCCACGGTACTTTTTCAAAGAGCAGACGAAGTACCCCGGGTCGAGAACGCAGATGTTCCTCGTGACGGCCATCGGTATCGCGTTTGCACTGGCCCACGTCGGCATCTATTCGCGAATGGGCGAACACGCCCCCGGCTACTACGAGGTAATTGCTATCCATACTGCAGTATTCGTCTCAGTACCGTTTCTGATCTGGATTGGGGGGACAGTTCTCATGGCTGTGCTCTCTCGGATTATCTCGAGAGGGCTTTTGATCGGTGAACTCTTCCGGCTTACCGGTTGGGGAATATACCCCCTTTTAGCCGCAGGATTAATCCAGAGCGCCGGTCGGATCTACGCAGTCGAGGGGACTGAGCCGCCGGAACTTGGGCTGACACCCCACCTCTCATTTGTGTGGGAACAGTACCGAGTCTATCTCGAAACGGCGAACAGCGATCCAGTCTTCCTCGTAGCGACGGCGATCGCAATGCTGCTCGCGCTGTATGCCGGCTATCTGTGGACGGTTGCAGTCGAGGAGCTCGCTGCGTTCGATAATACGACGATTAGCCGGCCGAAAGCGATCGCGATTGCGGCGGTTCCCACCGCGATGTGTCTCCTCTTTATCGCTTCACCCTTCCTCTTCTAGCCCGTCACGGCTCCTGGCGTGTCGGTTACCGTCTTCATTCAGGCTGAAAGAGCCCCGAGAGTCACCACTCCGAACGGATCTTGATCGACCGTTGCGCTCCCCCCACGACGTGGCCCATCAGAATCACGGTCGCTCCAGCCGTTGGCACGCATCCAAAACATATTTAGCTACGTTGTACGTTACCACTGGTAATGGATTCGAACGTAGAGTCTTCGTCCACCTCGGTAGAACAGGACAGTCGGTCACTCGGCGTCCGATTTGCCGAGTCGACAACCGGTTCATACATTGTCGCCGGTATACTGTTCATTGTAAACTCGTTCTGGTTGATGGTTGCGACTGTCGGACTCATCCTCACCGTGATTGCGGCGATCGCAGGTGATGGGGTTATGGCTGGCATCACTGGCGTATTCGGTCTGAGCGGCCTTGCTGTCGGCGTGTTCGGTTACGTCGCTTATCTCGCGTACATCAAGAGACAGGACACGCGATCCTGACTCCGTCCCCAATCGAGACCGCGGACTTTCCGAGTGGAACGCGCTAATTCAGCGTAGAAATCCACATTTGCGATACTATTGGCTGTGAGACTGCGGAATTCCCTCCGATCCAAGCAATTCTGAGAGGGTTTTGAACCGCTCCGGACCGTCACCCCAGTCTCTTCCGAGGTTTTTCAACCGCTCGTCGTACCGTTCGGAGACATGTGCTGCGACGATTTCTCCAGCAAAGATCGTGTGATCACCGGTCTCGAGGGACGGACCGGACCGGCACTCGAAACACGCTGCAGCATCCTCGAGGAGGGGTGTTGAGACGACCGCCGGCTCGGCGAGAGTCAGGTTGGACACATCGATCTTGTCGACGTCGGCGCCGGAATTCGAGCCACAGAAGACAACATCGTCTTTCTGAGCCTCGCTGGGAAACGCGATGACGTAGTCCTCGGCCGCCTCGAGTAAATCGTGAGTGTAGCGTGGAAACCCAACGCTCACGGCGATCATCAGCGGGTCGTTCGACGTAAACATGCTCCAGCCCGCCGGCATCACGTTCGGGTTGCCGTCGCCGTCGGGGGCGACGATGAACACGACCGATTCCGGAAACTTCCGACTGACTGCTTCGCCGAGTGGCACTCGGTTCACGGTATCACCGTAACTAGCATAGCTAGCGTTCGTCTTCGCGTGAATCACAATAGGCGTATCGGTCACCGTGAAGGTAGCAACGCCGGGGTCGATCGACGACTTACTCGAGGTGCGCCCGAACGCGCTCGACAACGTAGCCGGCTTCCTCGTCAGTGAGACACATCGGGTTAATGGTGAACGCCGATTCGTGGAGGTGATCAGGCCCGACAAATACGCGTGGGTCCTCCTTTCGCAGTTCTCTGACGACCGTTTCAGCGTCGATACCGGTTACTTCGGGATCGAGACGAACGAACACCTCCGGAGCGACTGCGGTTTTCTCTCCTTCGGTCACGGTAATTGAGAGGCCGGGTTCCTCCTCGAGGGCAGCGGCAATCGACTCCGTGCGTTCGGTCCACTCGACGACGAGCGCGTCGTGGTCTTCCTCCAGAAAGAGTTGGAGGGCGCGGATCAGTCCCGCCAACTCCTCTTTGCCGACCTTGAGGGGGCGCCCGACGCCCTGTCGGGGCACGCCCGCAAATCGATCGAGATCGATCAGGTCCGTCGGCGGTTCCCAGACCGATTGAGCGACGTGCATGTCGAGATGTTGCATCGCGGCCGATTCGATCAGATCCTGTCTGCCAGCGAGGATTCCGGATGCCTGGGGTCCTCGGATGGCTTTGCCACCGCTAAAGGTGACCAGGTCGGCCCCCTCCTCGATGAAGCGCGTGAGGTTTCGCTTCGGCGGCAGTTCCGCGGCTGCGTCGACGATCACCGGCACGTCGTGTGCGTGCGCGACGTCACAGACGTCGGAGAGTTCCGGTTGTGAATACGATTTCTGCATGTAAGCGACGGCGGCGGTCCGTTCGGTGATCGCCTCCTCGATCTCCCACAGTTCCGTGTTCACCGATCCCGTTCCGAGGTGGTTGTCGTTGTTCCCGACGTCGACAACCCGCGCGCCGGCAAGCCGAATCGCGTGGTCGTATCCGTTCCGGTGGGTTCGTGGCATGATGACCTCGTTCGGCGCGTCCTCCGCGTGGGGAAGACGGTCCATCACGCCGAGGTCGGTCTCGGCGATACACGCCGCGGTTCCCAGGGTCAGGCACGCTGCCGCCCCGCTCGCGACGTATCCCGCTTCAGCTCCGGTGACCTCCGAGATGAGCTCACTCGCTTTGGACTGCAGGTCCGAGATGCGGACGAACGCCTCCGACGCACTGGCCATCGCTTCGACGGCCTCCGGTCGGATTAGGCTTCCACCGATTCGGGTTTTGGTACTGGCAGCGTTGATGACGGTCGGGACGCCCAACTCGTCGTAGATTGAGGGGGTTTCAGGCATGTGCTTCGATCACGTTTGTTCCATGCCACGGATACAGAATAAGTGGTTCGGTGCGTTCTCCGGCGCCCTCAATGCGGGTGTGGCCGGTAGAACCAGGTCATCCGACCCCGTCAGCCGACGATCGATTCGAGGTAGGCGACATCCCGACGGACCGCCGTCTCGAAGGGGAGGTCGTCCGTGACGAACTCGATTTCGACGCAACCGTCGAACCCGGCGTCGTCGAACGCACGGAGCGCCGCTGGCAGGTCGAAGTGAGCCGACTCGAGTAGACACCGATCCTCCCACGTGCCACCGACCTCGGGAACGGCCTGGACGTGGATATTGTTCGAGATCGGAGCGAGCGCCTTCGCCTCCTCCACCAACCCGTCGGCGGGGAGGCCGAACAACGGTTGCCAGTTGAGCCGACAGTGCTTCCGGTCGACGGCTTCGATAAGCCGGCGAGCTCCCTCGCCGGTGTTCGTGAGCGTACCTTCGTGTTTCTCGACGGTGACCTCGAGTCCGTGATCACCGGCGCGGTCCGCGAGATCCACCATCTCCGTGACGACGTGATCCCAGTGTTCACTCGTTCGCTCTTGGTACTCTTGTGTGCCCGCCCAGGCCCGAATCGCGGACGCGCCGAGGCGGTCCGCAATCTCGAGTTCGGCCTCGACGAGTTCGTCGTACTCCTCGGATCCGGGCCGTATGTACGATCCGTACACCGCAATATCGACGCCGTGATCCGCAGCTCGTTCTCGGATCCGATCGATCGTCGACGGCGTTCGGTCCCCCACGTGCCCTCGGCCCCAGATCTCGACGGCGTCACAGCCGACGTCCGCCGCGAGTTCGATCACGTCGTCGACCGGCCAATCGCCGTTTGAGATCGTACACAACCCGAGATGCATGTCAGCAAGCCACCCCACAAACCTCGAACGTTCCTGATCGTTCCTCGATTCGGTGAGGCTGTTCCACCGTGTCCATGTCTACGTGATCGATCGTCGGGCGTGTTTCCGCAAGGTTGGAACGGTCCATGGTTCGGACGGGACGAGCGCCCACTTAATTGTGCCGCCGTTCGTCGGAACGTGACTGCTAACTGACTGGTGGTGGTTCACACGTCCCGTAAAATTATTACCTCCCGCCCCCACCGAGTAGACGAATGCAGATCTGTAGACTCGACGTACCGACGTCAATAGCGTACACACCCAAGGCGACCGCCCGCACGTCACGCGAACGGAGCGAGCGCGAACTTGAGGACCGACAGAGCGAACCGGAGACGAGCGGACACGTGAACGACGCAGTCGGTTCGGAGGTGATCGCGTCGTGAAATTCGGCGTCTTCCTCAACCAGTATTACACGCCCGAGGACGATTTCGAGGTGTCGGACCTGCTCGAGCAGGCCGAGCTGATGGAATCCGTCGGCTTCGATTCGGCGGCCCTCGGCGAACGACACGTCCACGACGAGGGTGTCGTCGAACCGCTCACGACGCTCGCCGCCCTCGCCGGCACGACGGACCGACTGGAACTCGCCACGATGGCGATGTTGCCCGCGCTCTACCATCCTATCCACCTCGCAGAGAAGGTGGCGATGATCGACCGACTGTCTGGAGGGCGAATGCGGTTCGGCGCCGCGATTGGCTACCGCGAGCGTGAACTGACGCCGTTTGGCGTCTCCCTGGACGATCGCGTTCCGATGTTCATGGAGTCGCTCTCGCTGCTCAAACGGCTGTGGGACAAAGATAGTGTCACTCACGACGGTGACCATTGGCAGTTCGACGACGTCTTCATCAGCCCCCGTCCGGCCGGTGACATGCCAGTCTGGATCGGCGGCCACGCTGACATCGCGATCAAACGAGCAGCCTATCGCGGGAACGCCTGGATTGCCAGCGCCTCGTCTACGACCGAGGACCTCGAGCACCAGATCGGCGTCTACGAGGACTCCCTCGACGAGTTCGGGATGG
>LKMJ01000438.1_pt1 | contig 31548 bp, 34 predicted proteins | sample 643391 | NCBI WGS metagenome assembly LKMJ01 (sample SAMN04112250, study PRJNA286221) | soda lake metagenome | biome: soda lake; feature: Kulunda Steppe; material: water; isolation source: sample PL-Br10 brine of Picturesque Lake | place: Russia: Kulunda steppe | collected 2010-07 | reverse complement strand
GTCTCGTACTCGGTCAACGGTGGCGACATCACCTTGCTGCCCAGGGAGTACGGAACTGGCGTCGAGCTCTCCCTCGAGTACGAGGGTGTGTCGCTCGAACTGGACGTGCCTCCCGAGGGTGCGCCTGCTGACGCCGTCGAGGACGTAACGACGTCGACGACGCCGTATCTCGCCCCAACCCCCGAGGTGGCGGTCACACACTCGGTTGCGGACGTGGTCTCGGACGTGGTCGTGCTCGGCGGCCTCGACGACCTCAGAATCGAAGCCGAACTCGGCGGTGCGTACCACGCGTTGACTATAGGCGCTGCGCGGAAAGCCCACGAGGACGGCGTTGTCGTTGAACGGACAGAACCCGACAGCTAACCGTAGTCAGCACACGGAGTACCCAGCCTTATTATCCGTGGCCGTCCAAATCCGGCCATGAGTCTCGACAAGCCCGATTTGACGGGCAGTACGGCGTTCATCACAGGGACGACGCGAGGCATCGGCAAGCAGATTGCGCTCGATCTGGCCGAGCAGGGCTGTAACATCGTCTCGACCGGCAAGACGAGCGAGGAGGACGACTACGGCGAGGACAAGGACCTCGAGGGGACCATCGAACAGACCGCACGCGAGGCGGAAGAGCGCGGGGTCGAGGCGCTCCCGATTCAAATCGACGTCCGCGACGAGGAGGCCGTCGAGACCACCGCCGAGGAGGCAATCGACCACTTCGGGGAGGTAAACATCGTCATTAACAACGCGAGCGCGATTCAGCTCATGACTGTCGAGGACCTCCCGCCGAACCGATTCGACCTCATGACCGACGTGAACGTCCGGGGGACGTACCTCACGTCTCGTGCGTTCATCGACCACCTGAAAGACGTCGAGAACTCGTGGATTCTGACGAACGCGCCGCCGGTCAAAGTCGACCGGATGCCCGGCAGCGCGCCGTACACCTGGTCGAAACTGGGGATGTCCTTCGTTACGCTCTCGCTGGCCGACGAACTCGCCGAGCACGACATCGGCTGTAACTCCTTCTGGCCGGTGACGGCAATCGACACGCGGGCGACCCGCTACTTCGGTCTCGGGACGGAAGACGACTGGCGCTCGCCGGATATCGTCTCGGACACCGTGCTGGAGATTCTCCGCCGGAACCCGGCCGAGTTCACCGGCAACGCCGTGTACGATGAGGACCTCCTCCGGGAGGCCGGACTCGACGATTTCTCCGAGTACAACCTGACTCCCGGTGACCCCGCGCCGATGTCCGCACAGATGGCTGACCCCGAGTACAGCCGCCCGGAATAGGTTGCAGACTCCGCGACAGCGTGAACCGCTTCAGGGTCAGGCTCCAGGCTTCCCGTAGAAACAGTCGGGAACGGCCGATTACTGAACGAGGGGCCAGAGTAATCTGTGTGTAGAATTTTCATACCGACAGTGTTACTATAATGCCTCCGACAGACCATACAACATGTTAGAAAGCATTACAGTTGTGGGAGACGTGCTCCTGAGTATCGATGTCAACACTGACATCGACGGTCCGTCCGGGCTAGCCAGCGGCGCAGTCGGCGCATTCCTCACCACGCTCATCGTCGGCGGGATTCTCGTGGTCCTGGCTCCCGATTACACCGAACGAAAGGTTGCCGAGGTCTTCGACGACCCGGTGACGTCCTTTATTTATGGCTTTCTGTTCTTACTCTTGCTGGTCCTGATTGTTGTCGTGCTCGTCGTCACGATAATCGGTATTCTGGTCGCGATCCCGGTCGTCATACTGGCCTACCTGGTCTGGGCGGTTGGCGCGACCATCGGCTTCCTCGCTATCGGTGACCGAATCGTCGGCCACGAAGATGACTGGCTGAAACCGCTGCTCGTCGCCGCGGCAATCAACGGTGCGCTCGCGCTCACCGGTATCGGCGGTATCGTCTCGTTCCTCATTGGTGCTGTCGGCTTCGGGGCGATTCTCCGGGATTACATCGGCTGAACGTCGCCGGGAAAGCGACTGGTCAGCTGCCGGCACCCCCTTCGGTGGGGCGGTCGGCGTTACACTGACTCAACGTTTTAGGTGCTCTCGTCCGAACATACCGTATGACACTGTTATTCGTTTACGACGACGACTGCGGGTTCTGTACGTGGTGGGCGGAGTTCTTCGAAGAGGTGACCGAGGTCGAACTCGTCGGCTACGCCGACCTTGACGACTCGCTTCTCGAACGACTGCCCGAGGACTACGAGCGGTGTGCCCATCTAGTCACTGACGATGTCGTGTACTCCTGTGGCGAGGCAGTCGAACAGACGTTCGCACGCTCGTCCATCGGCAAGCCCGCGGAACCACTCATCAACCTGTTCCGCCAGTCCGCTATCTACGAGAACGTCCGGGAGGGAAGCTACAGACAGGTCGCCGACCGACGCGCTCTCTGGGGGAAGGTGCTGTCGAGCAAGCGGGAGGACTGAATCTAGAGGTCCTGTAACAGGAAAAACAGCGCGACGAGGACGCCACCGACGACGACGAGCGCGCCACCGGCGATGATAGGCTCGGCGATGGTCACTGCAGCGACGACGGCGACAAGCACCGCAACCAGCGCCAGTCCAAGAACGAGCGAAGCCGGGTTCTCGACGACCGGCTCGTTTTCGGTTTGTGGTCTCTGTGGCTGGGCAAGCGATTCGTCGACCTGGACGGACTCGGCCTCGGGGTCGGGTTCGCTGAGCAGGATATCTATCCAGCGCGTCTCGGCCCCGTAGGCGGAGGCCACCTTGAGCTTTCCCAGTAGCTCCTCCTCGCCGAGTCTGTCGGTGTTGACCTCGACGCGAACCCGTCGCTCCGTGTCGCCCTCGACGTAGTGGTTGCTTGCGTCGATAGCGGCCACTTCCGACAGCGGGTCGTCCAGATGGAGATGGACGTGCAGCGACTCGCCGTGGTTGATGAGTCGGACGTCGAACGAGTCCGTCGCCTCGAACGACGCTGGGACCTCCAGCGTGTGGAGTTCTTCCCGGCTGATGTGCACGGGTAACTCGTCTGTCACGGTTGGGTGTGCGGAGGGCTGATAGAAAAGTCTTCAGGCTGATATGGTGTCGAACTGCCGTGACTGACCCTACGCTGGCGCTTCTTCGCGCATGTCGGGCGGCAGCATGTTCGGAATGCCGTCCTCTATGGGGTAGGTCTCGCCGCACTCCGTACAGGTCAGCGTCCCCGAGAGAATCTCGTCGCCGTCGCGCTCGTCCACGTCCAGTTCGAGTTCGTGCTTGTCCAGCGGACAGCACAGGATGTCCATCAGGTCTTCGTTCATATCCGTCCGTGCGGACGGCCGGGCAAAAGCGTTTGTGCTTGTAGTCTGGTGTGTTCTGTGTCGGTCTCTCTCCAGACACAACTCCCACACTGTTCGACCCTTTTCAGACACAGCTCCCATCCAGAGACGAACCTTTTTGTGACGACGCCCCACGGTAGAGGTATGTCAGAGGTCGCGGCACTTACACAGACGCTGGTCGAGATACCAAGCCACGAGGACGAAACGGCGGCGGGCGACCGCATCGAGGAGTGGCTTCGAAGCGAAACCGACGGAACCGTCGAGCGTGACAAGCACGGCAACGTCATCGCCCGCCGCGGGGACGGGGACACGTCGCTCGCGCTCGTCGGCCACCACGATGTCGTCCCGCCGGACGAGTCACAGGTCGCGGACGAGGAGTACGTCGTCACCGAGCGCGATGGTCGTATCTACGGCCGGGGGACGGCGGACATGAAAGGCGCAGTCGCGGCTGCGATGTGTGCGTTCCGTGACGCCGACGTGGAGGGATACGAACTCGTTTTCGTCTCCTACGTCGGTGAGGAGGTCGGCGGCACCGGCGCTCGCGCCGCAATCGAAGACGGGTTCGTCCCCGACTACGCCGTCGTTGCCGAGGGGTCGACTAACTACTCCAAGCCGGGTGTCACCGACGTCGTTGTCGCCCACCGGGGAAGGCGGGGGAGTACTATCACCGCCAGAGGGAAGGCTGCGCACGCGAGCGAGCCCGAGGCGGGAGAGAACGCGGTCTACCGGGCAACCGACGCCATCAACGTGGTGCGCGACCTGCCGTTCCCTGAAACCACAGTGTTAGGACACGAGATGCGCGGCTCCGTCGCGGTCACCGGTATCGAGGGTGGATCGACGTGGAACGTCATCCCCGAATCCTGTACCGTCATCATTGACGAGCGAACGGTTCCCGGCGACCGCGTCGACCTGAGACGGGTCGAGGAAGTTCCCGGCGTCTCGCTCTCCGTCGACCAGGACCTACCGCCGATGGCCTGTGACGAAGCGGCGTTTGCCGACCTCGTTCTCGACGCGGCGACCGCCGTGCAGGACGACACGCCTGAGCACGTCCTCAAGCCACACGCGACCGACGCCGGGTGGCTCGCGGAGGCGGGGACGACCTGCGTCGTCTGTGGTGCGTCCGAGCCCGGAGAGGCACACACGGCCGACGAGAGCGTTTCGGTTGCCGTCCTCGACCGCTGTTACGACATTTACCGGGAGTGCGCAGCACAGTTTGGAACGATGGTGTAGCGCCTGCAGGCGCACAGCGCCCGAGAAACGATGTGTAAAGGAGTCATTTACAATGACCGCAAGTGGCGAAGCCGCTCTCATCGATGCCATCGTCATCCACCCAGCTCAGCGAGTATGTCGGTGCGGGCGAGTCCCTGAAAGCCGTCTACGACGCAACGCTGACGGACCGTTCCGGCCCGGAGATGGTCACTCTTGGACTGACTGACCGTCGGCTGTTCTACGTCTCCGAAGAGGGGAGCTTTGGGAACGTCGGGTACAGCTCGATTTGCTCAGTCCAGGGTCGACCACAGACGACGCGTACGTACCGCCTCGACGACTACCGACTGGTCATGGGTACTGGCGTCTTCGGTGCAGTCCTCGGATTCGTGGGCGTGGTCGGGTTCGCGTCCTCCCTGCTCGTCCCCTTCCTCCTGCTGGCGGCAGTCTGTGGCCTCGTTTCCGCGGAGTGGATGCGCCGACACGCCGACGATATCGAGACGAAAGGGGAACCGATGCTCGAAAAACGTCTCGAAGAGTTCGACATCCGGGAGACGCTCCGGAAGTTGCGCCAGGACGTCGCCGGGCGCGCTGACCTCTACCAGTTGTCGTTGCTCGGAAGCGGGCTACTGGGCGTCGCTAGCTTTCTCGGTATCTTCTTGGTCACATCCAGTGTGTACGTCGCTCTCGGTATGCTTTTGCTCGTTGGCGGCATCGGGCTGGCAGACTACGCCTACCGTCACCGTAACGAGTTTGAGGGGTTCGACGTCGTCTACCATCACGAGACGGCAGTGAGCATCAGCACCGACGACGACCAGGAACTCCGCTTCAGGGTAGACTCGTCGGAAGGGATTTACCAGGAGATGAGTCAGCTGATATTCGGCGAACAACGTGACCAAGCGACGATTTGATGGGGCTGGTACCACTATCGCCAAGTATGTCACAGGAGGCGAAATCGACTCCGGAGACGTACGAGACATTTCTCGACCATGTTCGGAAGTACAACTACGTCGGCGATGCCGCAAGCGTGCTCGGCTGGGACCAGCAAGTAATGATGCCCGAAGGCGGGACGCCAGCCCGTTCGAAGCAGAGCTCGGTGCTCTCGACGCTGCGTCACGAACTGCTGACCGATGATGATATCGAAGGGTGGCTCGACGAGCTCGATGGTGACGGTGACCTCGACGGCGAGCAACAGGCCGTCGTCCGCGAGGTCAAGCGCTCATACGAGCGCGCGAGGGCTGTCCCCGAAGACCTCGTCAAGCGTCTCTCCGAGGCGAGCTCTAACGCCCTCCCGGTGTGGAAAGAAGCCAAGGCCGAGTCTGATTTCTCGATGTTCGAGGAGACGCTCGAAGAGATAGTCGAACTCCGGCGGGAGTACGCGGCTGCAATCGACCCCGACCGCGACCCCTACGAGGTGCTGTTCGAGGACTACGAACCGTACATCGACATCGACACCGCAGAGGCGATTCTGACGGAACTCCGCGAGGAACTGCCCGGTCTCATCGACGCCATCGCCGAAAGCGACGTCGAACTCGCCGACCCCTTCGAAGGAGAGTACGACGAGGAAGCACAGGAGGAACTCGCTCGGGACGCCCTCGATACCCTCAACTACGACTGGGACCGCGGGCGACTCGACACCGCTCCCCATCCCTTCTCGACCGGCACGCAGTTCGACGCCCGCGTGACGACCCGGTTCGCCCCCGAGGACCCGATGGGTGCAATCGGCTCGACCATCCACGAGTTCGGCCACGCGAGCTACACGCTCGGTCTGCCCGAGGAGCACTACGGTACACCCCTCGGTAGTAGCCGAAACATGACCGTCCACGAATCCCAGTCCCGCCTCTGGGAGAACCATGTCGGGCGCTCTCGCCCGTTCTGGCGGCTGTTCGCTCCCCGCGTCGAGGAACACCTTGGGGTTGACGCCTCCCCCCGTGAGTTCTACGAACGCGCGAACCAGGTCTACGACGACAACCTCATCCGGGTCGAGGCGGATGAGCTGACCTACCACATGCACATCGTCCTGCGCTTTGAAATCGAGCGCGACCTGATTCGCGGCGACCTCGAGGTGAGCGAGATTCCACAGGTCTGGAACGACAAGATGGAGGAGTACCTCGGGATTCGACCGGACACCGACGCAGCGGGCTGTCTGCAGGACATCCACTGGACGCACGGCAACTTCGGTTACTTCCCCACCTATTCGCTGGGGTCGGTGCTGGCCACGCAACTGTTCGCCGCCGCCGAGCGCGAACTGGGCGACCTCGACGAGGACATCAAGACAGGCGAGTTCGACCGGCTCTACGGCTGGCTCAACGAGAATGTCCACGAGCACGGCTGCCGGTACACGACGCCGGACCTCATCGAGGAGGCGACGGGAGAGGAGTTCACTGCCGAGTACTTCCTCAACTACGCCGACGAGAAGTACAGCGACCTCTACGACCTCTAGAACGTCGACCGTTCTCGGATAGTTGCCGCCTCTCGCTCGAAGATGTCCGGGGTCCGAGACCCCTGTATTCTGGAGTCAATCTGCCCGTTACACAAAAATAGCGTCGTCGGAGCACCGACGACATCGTGGCGCGTCTGCAACAGCCGTGCCCACGCCGGTCCGTACACGGCGAACAGGCCGAGAGCCTGACTATCGGCAATTGATTCGAGCGTCTCCTTCACGTCGTCACAGGGCAGACAGTCCTCACGCCAGACGTAGACGATTGCCGCGGGATACGTCTGCATCACCGTCTCGATGCGGTCACCACGTAGCGGGAGAAACCCCTCAGGAGCACCGTCTTCGGGTGGGGCGTCGTCACCGAACTGGTCGAGTACGAGGGCGAGTTGTATCAGAGGCTCGAACGGGTCACCGTCCGCAGACAACTCCTCGGCCACGAACGCAGCGAGCGCATCAATCCGTGCCAACAGCTGTGTATCGGAGACGTGCTCTGTAATCGCAACGTCGGACGGGATGCGGGCTGAAACCGTGGCTGCAATCGCCTCTTTGTCTTCCTGAAGTGTGGTTTCGACAGCCTGCTCGAAATCGGTCGTCAGCTCCAACCGGTCTCCCTGTGACGAAGGCGCTACCACGCCACCGTCGAGGAGAAGGTCGAGAAGTGTGCCGGGAGCGCGGTCAGCTTCTGAAGGCATCGACATGAGCGAGCGCACGAGTACAGTTAAAAGTTCCTCACTCTCGAATGTCTCACTCCGTTATAATTGATATATTATGTGTTAATGTCTATTTTATCTCTATCCGGTGGTTATAAATACACAAAACTCGACAAACCTGGGTATGGATGTACAGATTCTACGACGAATATCTTCTGTACTCGAGTCACTTCGCGATGGGTATATTTATCGCAATTTGGCTGGTGGGCTGGGGCAGATGCTCGAGGACCGGATGACGACTGTTTACTTCTCATTTCTGGTGTTTGTTCTCCTTCTCGGTCTGGTCGGACCGGTCATCGCACCGTACGACTACGACGAAACCCACATGACCGAGGATGGTGAAATCCTTCGACTGGAAGGGCCTTCGTCGGACCACTTGCTCGGGACGAACGCGACCGGGCAGGACGTGCTCTCGTTGATTCTCTACGGCGCACGACCGACAGTTATCACTGGGCTGCTCGGCGGCGCGTTGATTATCGGTATCGGCATGACCATCGGGATAACTGCCGGGTACGTTGGGGGACGAACTGAGAGTGTCCTGATGCGGTTTACCGACCTGGTGTATGGAATTCCGCTGATTCCGTTCGCAATCGTTCTGCTCGCGTTCTTCGGTATCGGGTTCTACTCTTCGGTTATCGTCATCGGGCTGATTCTCTGGCGAGGGAACGCCCGAGTCTTGCGGTCACAGGTGCTTCAGATCAAAGAGCGCCCGTTCGTTCTGGCAGCGAAAGCAACTGGCGCGAGCACGCCGCGAATTATCCTCAAACACATCTTCCCGAACGTCGCGTCGATGGCCGTCCTGTTTTTCGCGCTCGGCGTCGGGTACACCATCATCATCCAGGCCGGACTCGCGTTCATCGGCGTGTCGGACCCCACGGTTCCCGCGTGGGGGAACATGGTCCGGAACGCATACGACTCCGGATACATGGACGTCGCCTGGTGGTGGTCGCTCATTCCGGGGCTGCTCATCTCATTGACGGTGCTCTCGACGTTCATGTTCGGACGTGGCTACGAATCGCTCTCGGGACAGGTCGACGACAAAGAGCTCGTGGGGACTGGATAGATGACGGATAGTCCACTTCTCGAAGCGGAGGATCTCACCATCACGTATCGCACCAAAAGCGGTGAGTTAACCGCGGTTTCGGACGTCTCGTTTACGATCGAGGAGGGCGAGTACTTCGGTCTTGTCGGGGAGTCTGGCTGTGGAAAGAGCACCACGGCGAAGTCGATTCTCGGCGGGCTTGACTCGAACGGCGAGATATCCTCCGGCAAGATTCGGTATCGCGGCGAGGAAATCCAGGACCTGACGGAGACGGAGCTCCGCGAGGAGATTCGGTGGAAGGAGATATCCTGGATACCCCAGGGGTCGATGAACAGCCTCGACCCGCTCCAGCGCGTGAGCGAGCAGGCAATCGAAATCGGACAGGCACACACCGACCTCTCGGAGGAGGAGATTCTGGACAAGTTCCGAGAGATGTTCGACATCGTCGGACTCCAGGAGAGCCGAATCTCCGATTACCCCCACCAGTTCTCCGGTGGGATGCAACAGCGGACGCTCATCGCGCTCGCGCTGTTTCTCGAACCGTCGATTTTGATTGCCGACGAACCGACGACCGCGCTCGACGTCATCATGCAGGACCAGATATTCAAATATCTCGATATGATTCGCGAGGAGACGGAGACGAGTATGCTGCTTATCACACACGATATCAGCCTCGTGTTCGAGTCGTGTGACAGGATGGGAATCATGCACGCCGGGCAGCTCGCCGAATCCGGGTCCGTCACTGAGGTGTACGACTCGCCGCGTCACCCATACGCGTTCATGCTCCAGGAGGCGTTCCCGGACGTTCGGTACTTCGACCAGGAGCTGGAGGTCATCGACGGGACGCCGCCGCAGTATCTCGAGGGGATCGACGAGTGCACGTTCGCTTCGCGATGCCCGTTCGCCGTTCCCGAGTGTCGCGACGGCGTGCCGCCGATAGCGGAGGTCTCCCGGTCGGATGACCACCGGGTTGGGTGTATCCGGTCGGACGAGGCCTACGAGCTGTATCAGGCGGAACGAGGCGACGAACCTGACGCCGGACCGGAGACGGAACACGCAGGGGGGAGCTGAATGTCGGAGGAACCAATCTTCGAAATTCGAAACCTGGAGAAGTACTTCGACCAGAGCACGAGCATCGTCGACACCTTGCTGCGGCGCGATACTGACCAGATTCAGGCGGTCGACGACATCTCGATAAACCTCACCAAAGGCGACGTACAAGGCGTTATCGGCGAAAGCGGCTGCGGGAAAACCACGCTACTGCGGACGCTGGTCGGGCTGTACGAGCCGACTGCCGGTGAAATTCGGTACCGTGGTCGTGACGTCTCCGAGTTCGATTCGAGCGACTGGAAGGAGTTCCGTCGCAACGTCCAGATCGTGTTTCAGGACCCGTTCAACGCGCTCGACCCGAAAATGACCGTCGAGGAGGCCTTACGTGAGCCGCTATCGGTCCACGGAATCGACGACAAGGACGAGCGGATACGGACTGCCTGCGAGCAGGTCGGACTGCCGACGCCCGAGGAGTATCTGCCTCGGCTTCCGAAACAGCTCAGCGGCGGGGAGAAACAGCGGGTCTCGATTGCGCGAGCGCTGGTGCTCGAACCGGACGTCATCCTCGCCGACGAGCCCGTGTCGATGCTCGACGTCTCGACGCAGGCGGCCGTCCTGAACCTCCTCGAAGAGCTCATCACGGAGACTGACGTCGCGATGATGTACATCTCCCACGACCTCTCGACGGTCTCGGCAATCTGTGACCAGATAAACGTCATGTACCTCGGGCGCTTTGTCGAGTCTCGACCGACCCGGAGACTGCTCGAAGACCCGAAACACCCCTACAGCAAAGCGCTTATCAACGCAATTCCGATACCTGACCCCCACCACGAGCGAGAGCGGACGAGCATGGATGGAGCGCCGCGGGACCCGATAAACCTGGGTGACGGCTGTCGGTTCAAAGACCGGTGTCCTGAGGCGATGGACATCTGTGACAAAACGCCGCGGTCGGTTCCTGTCGACGAGGGGACCGTGGCGTGTCACCTCTACTACGAGCACGACGAGACGGAGTCCCACGTTGGGGAGCAGGCGGTCGAACCGGGAGGTGATACCGCATGAGTCGGCTTCGCTATCTCGCGGTTCGGTCGACACAGACTGTGTTCATGCTCTGGCTGGTGCTCACGCTCCTGTTTTTCTTCTTCCGGCTGATGCCCGGTGATTTCACGGACCTCATGCTCGCCGGCGGTGCCGACCCCGAGAGCGTCGAGTCGTTCCGCGAGGAGTGGGGGCTCAACGACCCCCTCTACGTCCAGTACTGGACGTACCTGGTCAACTTCGTCCAGCTCGACGTGGGCACGTCGATTCAGTACCGCGTGCCTGTCTGGGACCATGTGAAGATCCGCATCTTCAACTCGTTCATCCTCATCGCGCCGGCAATCACCGCCGCGTACATCATCGGCTCGATAGTCGGACTGATCGCGGGCCGTAACCGAGGTTCACTGTTCGAAAAGTACGGCGTCTTGCCGTTCATCATCGCTGGGACGTTCCCCTCGTTTTTCATCGCCATCGTGCTTGTCGTCGTCTTTGCCGGCTGGTTCGGCTGGTTCCCCACGTCCGGGATGTACACTCCGGGAACGCGGGGTGACGAGGCCGCCTGGTACAGCGTCTACTTCACCTTTGACTTCGCAGCACACTACGTCCTGCCGTTTACCGCCGTGTTCCTCCGATACCTGTACCTGCCGACGCTCATCATGCGGACGAGTGTTGTCGAAGTGCTCGGCCAGGACTTCTCGTTCTACAGACGCATGACCGGCGTCTCGAAGTTCAAACAGCGGATGCACACCGCACGACACGCCAGCCTTCCGGTACTGACACTGTATCCCGTCTCGATGACTCGAGCCCTCGGCGGCCTCGTGCTCATCGAATTCGTGTTCAACTGGCCGGGAATCGGCCGGACGCTCATCGAGGCGGTCATGGCACGCGACGTCCCAGTCGTGATGTTCGTGTTCTTCCTTATTGCCTTCTTCATCATCATTGCCAACTTCATCATCGATATCGTCTACGGCGTTATCGACCCGCGTGTGAGCGTTACAGATTCATAATTTCATCAATTTGAAAGTTAATTTAAGTGATAAAAAAGCTAAAGTATAATGCCTTTGCATTGGGGGTATGTCAGAAGGTGGCAACTGTTCTGGGACAGGGATAGAACGGAGGCAAGTACTTCAAGCACTGGGTGCATCAGCAGCAGTCGGGTTAGCTGGCTGTCTCGGCGGTGACGACGAGCTCGAAGATCACGAACGCGTGCCGACTCTCACACTCGAATACTGGGCAGGACGAGGTGGCGTAACCAGTACGATGGAGAGCACGGCGCCGGTCGTACAGGACGCCTGTGAGGAGCTCGGTATCGACCTGGAGATCGAGGCGACGGACTTCGTCACGCAGATCGGCAACAACAGCGAGGACCTCCGGACACACGAGATCATGTACTGGCAGTTCGCACCGGGCCCCGACCGGCTGGACCCACACGAGATGAGCCAGCGATTCGCGCTCGACTGGGCCGGCGGAAACGGTCACCACAGCAACGGAAACTACGCGAACTGCGAGGTAAGTGAAGCCGCGTGGGCACAGGCTTCGGCGCGTTCACTCGAGGAACGGGAGGAGCTCGTAAACGAGTGTCACAGCAAGCTCAGCGACGACTATCAGCCGATTCCCATCGTTCCCCGTGTCGGGTACGCCGGATACCGTACGGACGAGGTTGACCTGCAGGGTGCTGGCGAGGCGGGTATCATCCGAGTGAACTCGAACGTGTACATCAAATCCGAGCCAATAAACGGTGACGAAATCATCGCCTATACGTCGCCCGAGATGCTCGAGACCACGAACTTCCCGGTCATCGACAGCTCGCAGTCCCAAGGGCCGTGGAACAACATCATCCACTCACCGCTGGTTGGCTACGACGAGCACTACGACCTCCAGAACGTGCTCGCCTCGGATTACGAAGTATCCGACGACGGTGAACAGGTGACCGTCGAGCTACGCGATGCAACGTTCCACAACGGCGACCCCATCACGGCCGAGGACGTCCAGTTCACGTTCCAGCAGCTCGCGGACAACGCCGGTACCTACGCCCAGGCAGACCCTGCACCGTACGAGTCGATAGATGTTGTCGACGACAGCACAGTCGAGTTCAACCTCGAGGAGCCGTTCCTGCCGCTCATCACTCGTGTCTGGCCTCGGTGGGGAATCCTCCACAAGGAGACCTGGGTCGAGGGAGGCGCTGTCGAGGACCCCGAAGGGTTCTCGATGGACCCAATCGTCGGCTCCGGCCCCTTCCAGGTTCAGACGTTCGACACCGGGACGCTCGTCCACCTCGAACCACACGACGGTCATCCCGAATTCGACCCCGATCACGACCTGATCTTCGTCGGCTATGGCGAAGAGCAGGCGCTCTTCCAGGCGTTCCAGGCGAACGAAGTACACATGGTCAGCGACCTCTCGCCGGGAATCTTCGAACGAATCGACGAGGAGATGGACGACGCCGAGGCGATGGCGACACAGTACTTCCTGCCCTTTAGCCTGTTCCCGCAGTTCCCGGTCGCTCCGATGAAGTTCCGACCGGTGCGCCACGCCATCGGCAAGGCGCTCAACCGTCAGGAGATGAACCAGCTCGGCTTCTTCGGCGAGTCCGAGCCAGAGCTCGCCTCGACGGTCCTGATGGAGTCACACCCGTGGCGACCACCGGAGGACCAGCTCGCCACATTCACCGACGACCCTACGGGTGACCCCGAAGGTGCCCGAGAGGTACTCGAGGACGCCGGCTTCGTCTGGGACGACGACGACAACCTCTACTACCCGGAGGACGCCGACCTCGAACCGCTGTGGCCGGAGGGCGAGGAGCCGAGTGTCGACGACTTCCCCTGTCTCGAGGGACAGCGGTAGTCGTCGCTCGACGGGGATTGTCTCTGGCGCGTGAGAAGCGAACCGACGGGTGTTTTTGCCAGCCACGCTCAACCTCGGTATGGGCGAGGAAACTTCCACCGTTCCGTTGAGCGAGTCACACACGGAGATGACCGAAATGCTCCTGCCCGACAGCACGAACGCGCTCGGGCGGGCACTCGGTGGCGTCGTTCTCCACTGGATGGACATCTGCGGTGCGATTGCGGCGATGCGATTCGCCAACCGGCAGTGTGTCACCGCCTCGATGGACCACGTCGACTTCATCGCACCCATTGATGTAGGCGAAATTGCCGTCATCAAGGCCTATGTATTCAACACCGGCCGGACGAGTCTCGACGTGAAAGTCGACGTCCACTCCGAAGACCCCCGAACCGGTGAGAAACAGGAGACGACCACCTCCTTTCTGACGTTCGTCGCCATCGACGACGACGGCTATCCAACAGAAGTCCCGGACGTGGCCTGCGAGACTGAAGCTGAGGAAGCGCTGCGCGACGAGGCCGTCGAGAAGCGACGGGCCGAACTCGAAGCCATCGTCGAGCGGATGCAAAGCGACTACTAGCCGACGCTACTCCCAGTACTCGACGCTGGCATCCAGCGGGAAGTAGCCCTCGAACGTTCGTTCCGTGCGACCGCCCGGCGGTGACCCGACGAACACGCCGAACTTCTCCATTTCGGGATATATCGTTACGTCCGGCTCTTCCATCGTCGAGACCACCAGATACCGGAGCGGGCTGTCGCTGTCGTTGACGACCTGGTGACCGCCGCGCTCTGTGGCCGGGAAGACCACGAAGTCACCGGATTTGAGTGGCTGCTCGTCGCCATCGAGTCGGACCATCCCGGAGCCGTCGAGGACGAACAGCGCCTCCTCGTTCGCGGTGTGGTAGTGGTACGGCCACGAACGCTCCCCTGGTGGGAGCTCGTAGAGGCTACAACCGAGCTTCTCGGCGGCGACTGCGTCTGTCAGTTGCTTGCGACGGAACCTGTGACCTTCCTGCTCGTACTCCTTCCAGTCGAGGTCGTCCTCGTTGACGTGCAGCATCGGCCGAACCGTGGACGGGCGGGCTAAAAAACACGTTCAAAACTGATTTCAGTGAGACAGGGTGGCTGGCGGCCTCGCCAGGGCAGCTAAACTGCGTGTTTGAATCAACGAAGCGTTTTTCTGACCTGTTTGGGAAATGAACGTATGGTCTCCAGGCGGATGAAAGCCACCGTGTTGCTGGTTGTCGGCATCGGACTGCTGTTGAACCCGGTTTATTTCGCGCCGGGGAATCTGGATGGGTCCGCGACTGAGATTACCTACGAGGTAGAACCAGTGCCGAACGAAACTGTCGCGGAAGGGGTCGTCCCCTTCGCCGAACAGACGCTTTCATGTGGGACTGAACGAGCCTGTGCACTCGAAACTGAAATCGCCGAGCGCGGCGAGCTGACGTATGAGGGGATGATTCAAGACGACAGGGGTGCGCGCTGGGACCCATACAGCCAGGCCTGGGACAGGTACAGTCTCGTTCAGATAGATGGCGAGTACTACGTCCCCGAACACGAACAGACAGGGAACGAAACGGTGCTGACACACAGGCAGGTTTCGACGATGGAGGCGCTGGAGCATATCGCCGTCCCGAGCGATGAGACCTCGTCCGAAGTGCTGGAGACCGTCGAAACGGGGTCGATAACCCTACTCGACCATCGAATCCCCGAATTCGAACGCGACGACCCTGTCGAACACGACGGCGAAATATACTTCGTGACCAGGCGGTCCTACAGTTCGAACGCTGGCGATTCGGTGCTGTTCTGGCGGTTCTTCCTCTCTATCCTCGGTATTGGATTCGTTAGTACTGCCTGGTACTGGCGCGGGAGCGAGTGATGCGTCTCCGTCCGAGGAAGTATGCTCGATACGGAGACGACTGCGGGTAGTCGATTCGGTCACCGCCCATCGTCGCGGACGTACGTGAGCGCCTCGGCCAGTTCGCGTGGGTCGACCCGTCCCTCCGTCTCCTCGAGCCGTTCGCGGAATCTCGATGGTGTCATGTGTATTGATAACATACAACAGAACACATCATAAGACCTTTGTCGTGAGTGACAAAACTGCAAGCATCTGTGCAGCAGGCGAACTCCTGTATGTTTTTCACCAATCCCCGAGAACACCCGGTATGGTCGTCACTATCGATGATATCGAACGCGTCACCGTCATTGGGGCAGGACAGATGGGTCGTGGAATCGGCGCCGTGGCCGCCCTTGCCGGCTACGACGTCGTCATCAACGATATCGACGAGGAACAGCTACAGGAGGCCGAGGAGGAAATCGAGTGGTCCTACGGCAAGAGCGTCGAGAAGGGTGCTGTCACCCAGTCGGAGGCCGACGGCGCGCTCGACCGAATTTCGTTCACGACGGACATGGACACGGCCGTCTCGGACGCCGACTTCGTCACTGAAGCGGCGGTCGAACGACAGTCGGTCAAGGAGGACATCTTTCGGGACTTGAACGAGACGACACGAGACGACGCGATTCTCGCGACGAACACGTCGGGGTTGAACATCACCCAGCTTGCCGAAGTCACGGACCGACCCGGACAGGTGCTCGGGACACACTGGTTCAACCCACCGATGCTGATGGACCTCGTCGAGGTCATCATGACCGAACACACCCCCGAGAACGTCGTCGACACGGCGGAGGCGCTGGTCGAGGACTTCGGCAAGACGCCGATTCGCTGTCGGCGGGACATCCCCTCGTTCATCGTTAACCGGCTGATGCGCCCCTACGGCGAGGAGCCGGCGTGGATGGTTCACCGCGGCGAGCACTCGATGAAGGAGATTGACTCGGCGATGAAGTTCGGCGAGGGGTTCCCGATGGGGCCGTTCGAACTCGCCGACTATACGGGTGCGATTCAGCTCCGCGTCGAGGGTGCCGAGGACCACCTCGAAGACGATCGGCCGATGGCCTACGACACGGATGTCTGTCCGCTGCTCTACCAGCTCTACGAGAAGGGGCGCTACGGCCGGAAGACCGACGCGGGCTACTACGACTACAGCGAGCGTGACGAACCCGAGATTCCCGTGGATGCGGGGCAGGGATTCGACTCACTGCTCGTCTGGGCACCCGTCATCAACGAGGCGGCGAAGATGGTTCAGAACGACGTGGCGAGCGTCGAGGATGTGGACCTCGGCGCGAAACTCGGCGGGAACTGGCCGCGGGGCCCCTTCGAGAAGGCTGACGAGGTCGGCGCGGACGCCATCCTCTCCCGGCTGACTGAGGTGGCGAGTCGCCACGAGCGGACCAACAAGGTCGCCGAGACGCTACCCTGTGACCTGCTCGTCGAGAAAGCCAAGGCCGGCGAGACGTTCTACTAACACATAATTTTTTCAATCCGCCTTCCGTACTCCTGGAGGAATGCCGCTAGAACGCCGGTCGTTCGTCGCAATTTTCGTTCTCGTGGTGGTTCTCGCACTCGGCTCCGGGTTCTCGTTTGCCTTCAGCGAGGCTGTCGAGGAGTCCGAGCCCGAGGGCGAGAGAATCGACCTGGCGACGGACGATCGCTCGCTGTGGCTCTACACCAGCCGTGGGCCGACGGTCGACCGGGCGACGCTCGCGCTCAACGTCGTCGTCTACGAGGACCCCGACCGCGTCGAGCGCCATCTCAGGGAGGTCGGCAACTGGGAGGAACTCGACGAGGATGAACTCGACGCCGCACCAGACGAGGTCGACCGGACCGACCCTGAAGGGGCTGTCGACTGGGAACGGACGACCGGGGACCAGCGGTACGTCGCGCTGCTCTCTGACGACGGGTTTGAGTGGATGACCCAGTCGTTCGAACTTGGCGATGGCGAATACCTCGGCTACCGGGTTCACGTTCGCGTTTACGAGCCGCCCGACGGCCAGGGCAACTGGACGGTCATGCAGGCCCACGACGAGTACTGGGACTTCTTCGACGCCCGCCACGTCGTCCCCAGCGTCGAGGCAGGCCAGTCCGCCGTCGAGGACGAGTTCGTCGGCCACGATTACGAGGTGGTCCGGGAACGAACCGGCGGGCGGGACCGGGTCGACTTCGACGGCTGGGTGACCGTCATCACGCCCGATGACAGCGAGGCGGCCGGGTTGCTCGTCTTCGGCGGGCTTGCCCTCGTCGGTGCCGTCCGAGTGGGTCGCGAGAGAGTCCGGGAACGGTTCGACCCCGCGGTTTACGACCAGGAAGTTCGCGCGGTCGGCTTGGCAGCCGTGCTCGTTGCCACGTACATGTTCGTCCGCCTCGCGGCCGTCTTCCTGGAACAGACGGTCGACGTTGCACCCAATACCATCGCGACGGTGTTACACCCTATCCTCATCGCTGGACTCCCGCTGGCCGCGTTCATTCTCGCGGGAAGGCTCGACCGGGACTGGGCGTTCGCCGGCGCAGCCCTCGGGTTCGTTCTCGCTATCTTCGTCGATTACTCCTACCTGGGGGTATCGAACGTCCCTCTCGACATCCTCGTTCACCGTGGGGCGATGGCGCTCGCGCTCGGGCTGATTGCGGTTGGCGGGTCCCGAACGGAGCGACAGAATCCCGAGCGGCGGAGCTTTCTCCAGGTGGGTGCACTCCTCTGGGTTGCTGCGGTCCTCCTCCCGCTCCTCAAACACACCCCGCTCCCCGTTTGAGGGGCGGTGGCGTGTTCTCAACCCGTTAGCTCGGCGTTCGATAGGGTCGCTCCCACCCGGGCGAGGCTCGCGCGTAGCCGTAGATACCTATGAACAGGACCACGTAGTGACTCCACTGCGGGAACCCGAACCAGCGAAAGAGCGCCGCCGAGGCGACCATCCATCCCAGGACGACGGTCGCGTCCATAACGAGCTGGTCGCGGTTGTGGGACAGATACGCCACGACTCGTCGCGTCCGAGATTCGATGACTGGTAGTTCCGACACGACCGGCGATAGGGTGTCATCCCTTGTAAGTCCCAACCCTGTGGGAGAACGATTCGCCCACAGTTCTGCTGAAGGACAACGTTTTATCTCAGTCTTCCCTAACGAAGGGAAGATGGGTCTCGAGCTTCGACCGCTGACGGCGGTCGCAATACTCGCTGTCGTCCTCGCTATTGGCTCGATAGCCTCGGTCGCCGTGGCCGAGAGCGTCGGCGACGATTACGACCCGACAACGGAGATCGTGGACCTGCCACACGAGGAGCAGGCGATGTGGCTCTACACGAGCCGCGGCCAGTCGTTCAGTGAGGCGACGCTTGCAATCAACCTGATTATTCACGAGGACGCCCGAACGGTCGAACAGCGCCTTCTCACTGATGGGGTCGGTGACTGGCGAGAGCTAGACGAGGACGAGCAGGATATCGGCCACGAAGAGGGCGTCTTTTTGCCCCAGAACGCGACGGTCCAGTGGGACAGAACCACCGGTGATACGCGGTACGTGTTCTTGCTTGGACACGAGACCCAGTGGATGACTGAATCGTTCGAAGTGCAGGACGGTGACTATCTCGGCAGCAGGTATCACATCCGCGTCTACGAGCCACCGGGTGACGACGCCGAGTGGACGGCCATGCAGGCCCACGACGAGTACTGGGACCTCTTCGACGCCCGCCACGTCGTCACGAGCGTCGAGGACGGCCAGTCTTACGTCGAACAGGAGTACATCGAAGACGAAGACTACCGTGTCGTTAGGGACCACGTTGGGGGTGAAGACCGGGTCGACTTCGACGGCTGGTTGACCGTCATCGAACCGCATGAGGAGGAGGCTCAGTCGTCGCTGCTCATCCTGGGCATCATCCTGCTCGGCGCGAGCGCCGTTCGCACGGCCCGCGAGGGAGTCTCCGATGCTGTCGAGGAGGTGGCCCTCGAACACGAGTTCCGCACGTTCATCCTCGGTGCCGGCCTCGTCGCCGTGTACATGTTTGTCCGACTCGCTGCGGTGTTCCTCGAGCGCACCGTCGATATTGCGCCGAACACGATTGCGGCGCTGCTCTACCCGGTGTTGTTCTTTGGCCTCCCGATTACGGCGTACCTGCTGGCACAACATCTCGACCGGATTCAGGCGTTCACTGGTGCATCACTGGGCTTCCTGACAGCACTTCTGGTCGATTACACGTATCTTGGTATCACTGCCGTCCCGCTTGACATTCTCGTTCACCGTGGCGCACTCATCATCGCCCTGGGGCTGATTGCGGTCGGTGGCTCACAGACGGAACGTGAGAACCCGAACCTCCCGAGCCACGTGCAGGTCGGTGTGTTGCTCTGGCTGGTCGCGACGCTGTTGCCGCTGCTCAAGCACACATCCCTGCCGGTGTAGTGGGGGAGTCAGTCCGACGGACTCCTGTACGGCCGCTCCCAGTTTGGCGTCACCTGAGAGTAGACGACGACGCCGAGAAACAACACGAGATAGTGCAGCCACGGCGGGAGCGCCAGCCAGCGAAATATGACTGCGGAGATAACCATCCACGCGAGCAAAATTGCCGCATCGACGAGGAGCTGGTGGCGGTTGTGAGACAGATACACCGCTAACCGTCGGGTGCGAGATTCGATGACTGGTCGCTCTGACACGCCCGTTCGTACGTGTCCGGTCGTTGTAAGTCCATCCCTCGTGCAGCGAACGACGCCGCTCTTTCTGTGAAGCGTTCGGGGTACGCCGTCCCGCTGTGATGAGTTTGGTCAGCGTATCTGACGGCGCAACGCCGCGCCGAACATGGCAACGACGATAGTAGCGAGGATACCGGAGAGCACGAGAAATGCCACGGCCCACCCGAAGACGTCGGCGAGCAAACCGACACCGACCGACCCCGACGCCCCGAACACCATGTACATGGTGCGGACAAGGCCGAACCCCATTCCCTCCTCTGAGGGTTTCATGTGGTCGAGGAACTTCGGAAGCATCGTCGCGCCCCAGCTCATTGCGATACCGACAAGTACTGTCGCGGCGGCGATGCTGGCTAGACCTGGCCCGAGAACGTACAGCGTGAATCCGGCGACGCCGGCGAGCGCACATAGCACCATCGCGGCGTCGCGACCGATGCGGTCCGAGAGCCAGCCCATCCCCGGTTGACCCACGCCCTGCACGACGAAATACGCCGAGAAAACGACGCCGGCGGCGGTTTCGGAGAACTCGCGGTGTTCGATCAGAAACGTCGGGAGGAAGGAGGCAGTTCCCTGCCAGACGAACGCAGCAAGCACCGAGATGACCATCGTCCCGGCAATCGGTGGCCGTGATAGCAACTCGAGCAGCGTCCCCACCTCGACCCGGTCTCGAATCGCTTCGTTCGGACGGCGCGGTTCGGGTCGTTCGATACCGCGGGCGACGAGAATCGTCGCTGGAACGGCGACCACTGCACCGAGTGCAACAGCGTAGCGCCACCCGAAAAACGCGCCCACGTACGCCGCGGCGACGGGTGCGACCAGTCCGGCTATCGGTGCGCCGGTGCTGTGAATCCCGATTGCAGTGCCGGTGTTCGAGAACCGCCGCGAGAGGAGCGTCGTGGCCACGCTGTAGTGCAGCCCCGCGACGCCGCCGAGAACGACCGTCAGGAGTATGAACGCGGGAAACACCGGCGAGAGTGCAAGTGCGAGGCTGGCGACGGCGGTCCCGCCAACGGCGACGAGAATGACGATTCGCTCACCGAACCGGTCGCCCAGGAGGCCGCTCGGGAACTGCGAGAGGGCGTAGGAGAGCCACATCCCCGACAGCGCGAGCCCGATTGCAGCGTTCGAGACGTCGAACTCCCCGGCGATAGACGGGACAACCGGGCTGATGACCAACCGGGCGACCATCGTGGCGAAGAACGCGAGCGTACAGGCGACGAGTACCGTCCGGTTGGTCGACCAGCCTTCCATCTACTGCTGGAACCGTGTTGGAGGTGCAAATGTCCCCCGATTTCGACAATAAACGATCCGGTTAGGGACGCACCCATCATCCGGGCCGTGAAACAGTGGCCACGGCTTTATATACGAAAGCGCCATCAGTGCGAGTATGACCCAGCGCTACTGCCGTAACTGCGGGGCAGAAGTGCAATCCAGTGACCGGTTCTGCTCGGACTGCGGGCAGGAACTCGGCCCGGCTGACCAGTCTGACCAGTCCGGTTCTGGACAGTTGGGGGACCCGTCTGACCAGGAATGGGGGGACTCGTCCAACGAGGAATGGGGGAGTGCTTCAACCGCTGGAACGCGCACACAGTACGACGACGCGACGACTGGACAGAGTGAGTACCAGCACCAGCAGGGCGACACGACGCTGGCAGCCATCACGCATGTTCTTGCCCTGTTTACGTGGCTCATCGGCCCGCTCATCGTCTACCTCGTGACGGAGGACCCGTTCGTCAAGCAGAACGCAGCGAACGCGGTGAACTGGCAGATCATGTTCGCCATCTACATGATCATCTCGTTCATCCTCATCTTCGTCCTTGTCGGTTTCTTCCTCATCCTCCTCCTCCCGCTGGTTGACCTGGCGTTCGTCATCATCGCCGCACTCAAGGCGGGTAACGGCGAAGCCTGGAACTATCCGCTGACGCCGAAAATCCTCTAACACTCCGTATAGAACACAATCAAAACGCTCATTGACGGCCCTGGAGAGCTAACGGCGAAACCACCCCACTCAAGGTTCCACCGACGTCCTCCTACACATGGACACGCTTGTCGTCACCGGCGCGCTCGGTACGCTTGGTCGGTGGACCGTCGACGAACTGGCAGACGACTACGAAATCGTCGGAGTCGACCTGCACGAACCTCGTGGTGGGTCACCCTACGACACCGTCGAGTACCTCGCAGCGGACCTCACCGAACAGGGACCAACGTGGGAGATTGTCCTCGACGTGAACCCGGACGCTGTGGTCCACTTCGGCGCGGTCCCGGGGGCAGGCCACCGCGCCGGAGGGGAGACGTTCGTCCACAACGTCGCCAGCACGTACAACGTGCTCACCGCGGCGGGCGAGGTCGGCGCACCGGTCGTCTGGAGCTCCAGCGAGGCAACCTACGGCGTCACCTACCGCGACGAGGCTCGCCCACTCGACTCGTTCCCGGTCGACGAGACCCACCCACAGCGCCCGGAGGACGCCTACGGCACCTCGAAAGTCGTCGGCGAGATAATCGCCGAGCGAACGACAAGACACTACGATGTTCCGGTCACGTCGCTCCAGCCCTCGTGGATACAGGTGCCCGGCGAGTACGAGACGCGCGCGGTCAGAGAGGAGTTCGACCTCACCAACCCGACACCCTCCGGGAGCCTGTGGTGTTACGTCGACGTGCGCGACGTGGCGCGGATGGTCCGCTGTGCACTCGAAACGGAGGCGTCGGGTCACGAGACGTACATCTCCGTTGCCGAAGACAACTACATCGACGAACCAACGGCCGAGGCAATCGATGCGGCGTGGGGCGACCTCGCTCCCGACTGTGCCATTCCGGGCGACGGAGCGGCCTTCTCGACGGCGAAGGCCGAGCGCAACCTCGGCTGGGAGCCGCAACACTCCTGGCGTGAGGCCGAGACTGACGAGGTCGAGGGACCGCGGCTCTGACACATTACTTCAATATCTGAACCAAAACGCTGTAGAATATACACTTCAACAATTTAATACCAAAACCGTACTGGTTCGAAACATCGACCAAGCAAGTTCGAAGATAACAGCAAAACAATCCACAATCTAAACCTATGAAACTCGAAGACAGGACAGCAATCGTCACCGGGTCGAGCAGCGGTATCGGGCGGGCAATCTCAATCGAGTTCGCGAGGGAGGGAGCGAACGTCGTCCTCGCGGACGTTCGCGAGGAGTCCCGGGTGCTGGACGACGACCGAACGACCTTCGACGTCATCGAGAGCGAGGGCAACACCGCCGTCTTCCAGCAAACCGACGTGACCGACGAGGCGGCAGTCGAGCGACTCATCGAGCGAGCAGTCGAGGAGTACGGCGGCCTCGACATCCTCGTCAACAGCGCGGGCATCACCAGCGACAACCCGGTCCACGAGGTGACCGACGAGGAGTGGGACCGCGTCCACGACGTGAACGTCAAGGGTGTCTTCCGGTGTTCGAAACACGCCATTCCGCATATCCTGGAGAGCGAGTACGGCCGAATCATCAACGTCTCCTCCCAGCGCGGGCTCCGAGGCGGCGGCGACACCGAGAAGGCGGCCTACGTCTCCTCGAAGGGCGCAGTGACGAATCTGACCCGGCAGATGGCGCTCGATTACGGTCCCGAGGGCGTCGCGGTCAACGCCATCTGCCCGGGACCGGTCGAGTCCGGGATGACGCCCATCGAGAGCGAGAAGGACGAACAGGTCCTTCTCGACGGGATTCTCACACCGTTCGTCGGCCAGCCCGAAGACATCGCACCGGCTGCAGTCTTGCTGGCGAGCGATGGCGGTCGGTTCATCCACGGACACAACCTCGTCATCGACGGCGGTTATCTGGTGAAATAAGGCCGCGTCGTGGATGCCGGCGAGGTGGGACTTATCCGTTCGCACGCCAAGGACGGGACAATGACCCATATCGGCATCGTCGGCGCGGGTGCAGCGGCTGCCGCAGCGACGTTCGTCCTCGACGGCACGCTATCCGACGCGGACGTGACGGTACTGGAAAAGTCCGGCGGGCTCTGTGGTCGGGCAGCTACGCGCCGACACGGCGAGCTGACCTACGACTACGGCGCGAACTACATCAAAGATGGCGACGAGCGCGTCGTCGAACTCCTGACGGAGACGCTCGATACCGAGGGACTGGTCGACATCGAGGAGCCGATTTACACGTTCGATGCAGAGGGGACCGTCTCGCCGGGGAGAGCGCCCGACGGAAGGAAGTGGAGCTATCGTCGCGGAATCACACAGGTTGCGAAACGGCTGCTCAGTCGGACAGATGCGACGGTCCAGCGCAGGACCCGGGTCGACTCGCTCCAGAAAGAGAAGGACAACCGGTGGACAGCGGTCGACACGCAGGGAACTGAGTGGGGGCCGTTCGACGTGGTGGTGTTGAACCCGCCAGCACCGCAGACGGCGGCACTGTTAGACCAGACGGCGTGGGACTCGCCGGTCTGTGCGGAGCTCGCCGATGCTGCCAGGGCTGTCGAGTATCGAACGATCTGGACGGCCGTCCTCCACTACGAGTTCGAACTCGACGTCCCGTACTACGGACTCATCAATCCCGAGAAGGACCACGAGGTCGGCTGGATCTCCCGTGAGGAGTGTAAACCCGGTCACGTCCCTGACGGAGAGTCACTGCTCGTCGTGCAGGCGAGCCAGGAGTGGTCGGCGGCACACTACGACGCCGACCCGACCGAGAACGTCACCGAACTCGCCGGGTACGCCGCCGAGATTCTCGGCGACGATCGCCTCACGACGCCGGCGTGGACTGACCGCCAGGGTTGGCGGTACGCACTCCCTGAGGAGGGCGTCGACACCGAACCGCTGACGGCGGCCGAACACGAGGGGCTGTACTGCCTCGGCGACTGGGTCGCTGGCGAGGCGCGCGTCCACGCTGCGCTCGCGAACGGACTTACTGTCGGCGAGCGAATCGCCGCGGACGCGTCGAGTTGACCTACCGGACGACAGTGACGGTTACCGGAGACCGTCGAACGACGGCCTCGGCGACGTTCCCGAGGAGGACGCGCGAGGCACCTTTCCGACCGTGGTTGCCAATGACGATGTGGTCAATGTCGTTCTCCTCGGCGTATTCGACGATTTCGCGGGCCGGGTCCCCGACAACCAAATCGGTCGAGTATTCAACGTTCGCGTCGGCCAGCAGGTCAGCTATCTCGTCGGTGAAGTCCTTTCGGACTTCCTTTCGTCGGTCTTTCAGCGCCTTCTGAATCAGGTTGACCGTCGCGTCGAGCGACCCGCTCGCCGCCTCGATGACGTGCAAGAGCACGAGCTCCTCGTCCGGGTACTCCCGAACCGCGTGTTCGACTGCCTCCTGTGCCGGGTCCGACCCGTCGTAAGCGATGAGCACTGCCATACCCGACAGTCGGGAGGCCGTACAGTAAATCTCACCGGTGTGCATCACTCACAGCCTGAGAGCCCCGACTATACCGCCTCTGCCTCTCGATGGGCAGCATCGACGGCCGAACGCAGTCGCTCCTGATTCGGGCTGTAGAAGAGATGTGAACCACAGTCACAGTCCGAACAGCCGAACTCGGGAATCGGGCTCTCGTCGATAGCGCCAGCTATCTTGCATTCGGCGTCGACCCCTGCCGCCTGAACGACCGACTGGATTGTCGACGCCTCGTGATCGAGCAGGTAGTCGACGTGCCAGTGGCGGACGTCGCGCTCCCCGTCCGCGAGCTCGCGGTGGCGTTCGACCCGGCTGAATCCACCCGTTCCGAGCGCGCTCCCGACGTAGGCGTACCAGCCAGCATCGAACGTGTACGTTCCGAGCGCTCCCACTTCGATGTCGGCACACTTCGAGAGTTCGATGAGTAGCGTGTACGTCCCGCCCGTTGCCGTCATTGCCGTCGACTAGCGCTCTGTCTGCACTTGGGCGTTCTCATCAACCGTCGAGAGCCGTAAGGACGGACTCAACGGCCTGCTCGGGTGTGTCGACATAGTCGATGCCGGGGACGCCCTCGACACGCGGCGTGTCGAGAGCAGCGACCGACCGACCGTAATCGAGCGCGAGTGCAATCTCCGAGAGGGTACCAGTCCCGCCGTCGATGGCGATTGCGGCGTCACCGTTGAGCACTACCAGCGCGTTGCGGGCGTTTCCCATTCCCGTCGCGATCGGTGTCTCGACGTACGAATTCGCGGCCCTGCGGTCGCTCCCCGGCAGGATACCAATCGTCCGCCCGCCCTCCTCGCGGGCACCCCGACACACTGCCTCCATCACACCTGTTCGGCCGCCACAGACGACCTCGTGTCCATTCGTGGCCAGCAGTCGACCGACTTCCCGTGCCATCCCGTACTGGCGCTCCGTCACTGTCGACCCACCGACGACGCTGATTCGCATACACTCCCTTCGTGCGCCTGTACTACGTCTTTTCGGCCGGCTCGCGTCACAGTCAAACAGCAGTCTCCATTGTCACTGTTGAGAATCCGGGCACAGTGTTAATAGCCCGACACTGCTAACCGGCAACTATTCGGACGTATCTGGAACACATGTCGCTGCTCCACCCTCCCAGAGACCGGGTTGCCACACTCATAGTCCCGGTTCTCGTCGCGGCAGCAGTAGTGGCACTGGCAGGCATGGTGCTCTCGGGGACCGCACTCGGTCAGTCCGGCACGACGGTGGAGATAGACAGGGTCGGTCCCGACACCGTTCAGGTCGACGAGGTCGTGACTATCGAGTACACGGTCGACGGCTCGGAAGTCACCGACGACGACGTGACAATCGTGTTCGAGCACCCCCGAGGACACGAAGTGACTGTCAGCGGACAGCACGGGACCGACATCTCCCAGGACGTGGACATCGAGCCGTTCGACCTCGACCCCGGACCCTACGATGTGCGGGTCGAAGTCGACGGCGGCCCGACCGCTGAGGTCGAGGACGCAATCGAGGTCGCACCGGTATTCGACCCCGACGACGCCGACTTTGGACCGACCGAGAGTTCGACAGACGACGTGGTTGCCACCTACGATGGCGTCGCGGGCGACTTTGTCACCGTCGACGTTTCGCTCAATGACATCGACGAGACGTACGTCGTCGTGGGCGGCGACCGCTCTCTCGACGGACAGCAGTCGGGTGCTCCGCTCGATATTCTCCACGTCGACGGGTCGGCGACGTTCGTCGTCAACACGCGGCTCGTCGGGACGGACAGACCCAGCGAGGAGGTCTACATTCCGGTTGATGGCAGCGTAACGAGCTACGCCCACGACCTCGGCCCCGACGCGGAGCCCTCCGGGGTGTTCGACGACCTCCACTTCGAGAACGAGGAGTACGAACAGGTTGCCGACACGCTGGCGGAGTATCGGGCAGCAACTCACACCGGCCCACAGGCGCGACCGCTCCAGCCCGACTCCGATGTCAGTATGGTCATCGCCGGCGGTGACTCTGTTGTCGTCACTGAGGAGGGCTACCCCGATGCACGGTTCCCGCTCGACCGGGCGAACGTCGCGCTGACCCGGCCGGAACTGGGTAACGTGACGACCTATCGACTGCCAACCGGCAACGCCGACGAGCGCGCGTTCGAACTCGACCCCGGCGACATCGAGGAACTCGAACCGAGCGATATCGACGGGTTGCTCGATGAGGCGACCGAGACCGAGACGGTTACGCGCGAGGACCGGCTACTCGTCGAAGTCGACGTCACGGGAATGTACGGCGCGTTGCTCGACAGCATCGACGGCAGCGAGCGGATTGCCTCGGGAGAGCCAGCGCTCGTCGACCCGGCCGCGTTCGGGACACTACTCGACCGCCCGGAGGGGATAACCTTCGAGATGCAGCACCTGAATCCGGACCCGAATACGCCCGCAAAAGCGGTGGCTCTGTTCGAGTCACAGCCCCACGAAGTGAGCGTCATCGTCGACCCGGCCTTCGGCGAGCAGCCGACCGAGACTAACCGGTTTTTCGTCCTCGTGGACACCAGGGAGCTCGACCCGTTTGACCCCGAACCCGACGCTGGAGATGAGTACGAAGTCCGGATGAGCTACACGCCGCCCGAGGAGGAGCGGTACCGGTTTGCGACCGTCGACTCAGAAACGCTTTCTGACCCATTCGACCCGAACGAACTCGCAGGAGAGGCCGGGACGTACCCGTATCTGACTCCGGATAACCCAGTGCAGATGCGAACCGCGACCTTCGACGTCGAGGACCGCTTCGTTGCGTACAACCAGACGACGAACGACGACGAGCCCGTCGTTCCGAACGAGCGAGACGCCACACTCACCGGGATGACGAACCTTGCGCCCGGTGACGACCTGCCGGTCAACATCGTCATCGACGTGCGAGACGACCCGACGACCGTCGAGATAGAGAACGTCGACATCGACGAGAACGGGACGTTCGAGGTCGAGACAGACCTGTCGATGCTCGACCCAGGTGAGGAGGTCAACGTCGAGTTCTGGGCCTACCAGGAGCGCCTCGACGAGCGGCCGCTCGTCGTTGCCGACGAGGACGACGTGAGCGGAAGCTACGAGATTACCGACCTGACTGCGGAGGCCATCGTCACGCCCGACGAGACCTTCGTCGAACTGAGCACGGCTATCGAGAACATCGGACTCATCTCCGACAACCAGACGGTCGAGTTGCTTCTGGACAACGAGATAGCCGCCAACGAGACGCTCGAACTCGACCCCGGCGAGTCCCAGATACTACACTTCGAAGATGCGTTCGACGACCTCGGCCCCGGGGAGTACCCTCTGGAGGTGCGCACGGCTGACGACGTCGCCGGGACGATGCTGGTTGTCGAGGAAGCCGAAGGCGTCTTCGAGGTTGTCGATATCGACGCCGAATCCACAGTCGATGACGGTGTCCCCGGCATCGATTTCGGGGCGACCGTGCGTAACACCGGGCCGGTCAACGAGACCGCAACCGTCGAGTTGCTCCGTGACGGCGAGGTCGTCGCTGAGCAAACTGCGGACCTGCTCGCCGGACAGGATGTGACGTACACCTTCGAGGACGAACTCGCCGACCTCGACCCCGGAAACTACACGCTAACGGTCCAGACGCCCGACGACGAGGCAACCGTCGACGTGACCGTCGAGGAGCCCGAGGCGGAACTGGCGATAGACGAGTTCGACGTCGCGTCGTCTGTCGAGCAGGGCGAGCGCATCAGCCCCACGGTCGTCGTCAACAATACGGGAACGATACCGGGTGATGGCGCTGTAACGATGCGTTTCGACGGGGAGTTGATAGACGAGTCGACGGTCGACCTCGCTCTCGGGGAGAACACGACGCTCTCGCTCGCCGAGATGGATATCGACGAAGCACCCGGGACGTACACGCTGCTCGTCGAGACGCCCGACGACGAGGCGACCGTCGAACTTATCGTCGAGGAGCTGAGTGACAGCGAACCCGGAGAGGGGTCGGACGCCGACGGAAGCGGTGATGGCAACGAGGGAGGGGCGGAGCCGGGCGGCTTTCTCGGACTCGGGGTCGGCCGGGGGGCCGTCCTCGGTGGAACTGCCATTGTCGCCGGGATACACGTCCTTGGATACTGGCTCTGAGGAACCGTTCCCCGCGGCGATTCGGCCGTACTGGACATCTGTCAAGAGTTAACGAGCTACCGTTACATTGATAACTATCACCATCTAAGTGTGAGTGTGTTACACAATGTCGATGGGAGCATACGATAACGAGGAGCACGAGCGCCGTGAGCGTATGAGCAGCGAAGTGGACGCCAGTTTCGACGACGAGCGAAATGAGTACCGCGGCAGCGTCGAGTACGAAGGCGGCGAGTCCACGGAGCAACTCCTCGACCAGTTCAAAGAGATTCAATCAAAGTGAGGCTGTCGGCTCTCTTTCTAACAGCCCCAGTGTCGTAGCGGTGCTGCTCGGTACCGTGAGGAGTCGGGTAGCTGCAAAGAAGCCCGTGATTTTGTTCGTGACCCACGCTCGACGCGATACTCAATACTAAAGGGCCTGCCAGTGGAGAATTTCGTGGGATCGTAACGACCACGACCCCGTGAGACGGTGTACTCGGTTACCGAGTGGTTCACACCGTGTGGATTAGATGACGCGGTTCTGCAGGTAGTCGAGGTGTTTCGCGTTGTAGACGATTTTTACCTCGTCGGTCAGGGCGTGACCGATGCAGGTCAGGCGGACGTTCTTCTCTTCGACTTCCTCGTCGGAGAGAATCTGCTGCATGTCCATCTCGATTTCGCCGTCGACCACGATGGCGGCACAGTTCGCACACGCACCGGCACGGCACGAGAACGGCCAGTCGTAACCCTGTGCTTCCGCGGCTTCGAGAATGTACTCACCTTCGTTCACTTCGAGCGTACCGTAGTCCTCGTCGTCGAGGCCTTCTTCGGCCGCTGTCTCGAAGACGTCGGCATCGTACATGTCCCAACCTTTGTCGTCGATAACTTCGTAGTTGAGGTATTCTACTGTGGGCATCAGTTGGGTGTTCCGTCCCGCGCCGGTTAGACTTTGCTATTGCAGATGACGGTGATTATAAATGATTATATATCGGGAAACCAGCTCGAAGCATCCCGATAACTCCCGACAGAAGTTACTCAACGCGCGATGACGGCAGTTCGGCGATCCAGTCCTCGTGGCGCTGGACGACCTCGGCAGGGGCGGTCGAGAGGAGGTCGCGGGCACGACCGTGCCACTTCTTCGCGGCGTCGGTCTCGACGAGCAGGTGGAGCGTCGCGAGGGCGTCCTCGCTCGCCCCGATGTCGGCGAAGGTGTCCACCGCGGTGACGAAGTGATCGACCGCGAGCTGTCGGTCCTCGTCGGCTTCAGCGACTCGCCCGCAGAGGCGCTCGCTCCGGGCGAACCAGTACGGAACGCCCAGTCTCTCGAACTCCTCGGCGGCAGCGCTGGCGTCTTCGAGCGCCTGCTCGTGGTCTCCTTCGGCGAGTGCGAGTTTCGCGCGGATGAACTGCGTCTCCGGGCCAGCGGCAGCGTGCGTATCGGCGACAGCCTCTCGTGCCTCGGACAGAAGTTCAGCTGCCCGGTCGTACGAACCGTCACGGACAGCGAGTTCGGCCAGCAGTTGTTTCGCCCGCCCGACCGGTTCGGCCTCGCCCATCTCGGTAGCGAGCGCCAGTGCGTTCTCTGTGTGTGCGCGCGCCTGTTCGTCGTCCTCCCGAGCTAGAGCGTTGATTCCCAGGGTGATCAGTGCGTTGGCAACGGACGGCTGTTCGTTGACTTCCTCGGCGAGTGCTCGACCACGGTCGGCCAGTTCTCGCCCGCGCTCGTACTCTCCCCGCTGGGTGGCCAGAAGGCCCCACTGGTGGAGTGTCTGTGCCTCACCGGGCCGGTCACCAACCTCCTGTTTTATCTCCAGACTCCGGTCGAACAGTCGTTCTGCCCGTTCGTACTCGCCCCGCGTCGTGGCGATGGTGGCGAGGTTGTGGATGGATTTGGACTCGCCAGCGGGGTTGCCCAGTT
>LKMJ01000437.1_pt1 | contig 31582 bp, 38 predicted proteins | sample 643391 | NCBI WGS metagenome assembly LKMJ01 (sample SAMN04112250, study PRJNA286221) | soda lake metagenome | biome: soda lake; feature: Kulunda Steppe; material: water; isolation source: sample PL-Br10 brine of Picturesque Lake | place: Russia: Kulunda steppe | collected 2010-07 | reverse complement strand
TCGCGGGCGGCGAAGACCGGCGAGCGCGTGGACGTCGTCCACGTCGGCGCCGGCGTCGACGAGCGATCGATCAGAACCGAACTCGCGGAGGAGCTGGTCCGGGAGTCGATCGTCGCCACCGTCGAGACGATCGATCCGGAAGACGGCGACGGGACGGCCGACGCGCTCGCGGAGCTGATCGGACGGAACGGCTACGAGATGACGTTCGTGGGTTACGAGAGCTACGACCTGCTCGGCCGGCTCAGACACGACAGCGTCACCGAGTCGTTGCTCGAGCGGAAGCTGGTTCCCGTCACAGTCGTTCCGTGAGCGACGACCGGGTCCCGTCACCCTGGCCCTCCGAGCGACGATCAACCAGCGTCACCCTGGCCCTCCGAGCGACGACTGGCCTCCGGAAACGGATGGATACTTTATCCCGGACTCCCCACGGCCGGCATGGTCGATCCGATCTCCACCACGCTGGCCGCGCTCGCGGTCGGCATCGACTCGGCGAGTCTCTACCACCGGCGAAAGCGCGCCTCGCCCGACGGCGGCGTCGACGACGTCGGCGGCGTCAAGGAGTTCTGGGACGCACACCGGCGGGGCGCCCTCGAACCGGGGACACACGTCCGTCTCGAGGGCTCGCTCTCGGAGTACGCGCCGATGATCTTCGGCGACCCGCGGACGGTCAAACGCCGTCACTTCGAGTTCCGGGACTCGCTGTCGGCGAACGCGCCGGGGAGCATCGACGCGCTCGTCAGCATCAGCTCGGGGAACCCCCTGGTCCGCCTCGAGCCGATGAAGGGGGTCCACTACGCCGGCCTCTACGAGGCGATCGGTCGGAACTCGATCCCGGTGTTCGTCGACGCCGACGTCTTCGAGGAGTGGCGTGAGAGCCGCGGACGGTCGGCCGGACAGGTCCGGGACGTCTCGCTCACCGGTCTGGTCGACGACCTGCCGGCCGAGTGGGGCGATTTCTTCTCGATTTTCGGCCTGGACGCCGAGGCCCCCGAGTACGCGGTGTACGTCCGCGACGACGACAGCTGCACCATCGAGGATCGCGGCGAGACCCGCTTTTTCGAGGGCGACGTCTGGGTGGCCTACGAGCACGCCGGCGAGCGCGGCTGGATGACCCGCTGCCCGGACTTCGCCGAGCGCACGGAGGTCAAGTCAGCGATGACAGCCCTCGTGGAGAACCTGGAGGCACTCGACGGCGAGGTCGAACTCGTCTCACAGTACGATCTCGTCGACCGGCCGATCGGCAAGAGCCACGTCACCGGCGGTGGGTCGACCGTGATCCAGGAGTTGGCCAACGAACGGGTCCGCGAGGAGTACATAGACGAGGTGGAGGCGTTCGTCGACGAGCACACCGAGTAGCCGACCGATCGGATCGACGACGACACCAACACACCGACACGCAGACAGTCCTCGACACGCAGACAGTCCTCGACACGCAGACAGTCCTCGACGCGCAGACAGTCCTCGACGCGCAGACAGTCCTCGACGCGCAGACAGTCCTCGACACGCAGTCAGTCGTACCAGCGAATCCTGTCGCCGCGGTGGCGGCTGGTGTAGGCGTCGATACCCTCCCCGAGTGCCCACCGCAGCCGGAGGTCGTCGTACAGCGTAGAGTAGGTGTAATCGACGAACGTGACCGGCATCGTCGTCGCCCCGTTCTCGCGGACGACGCTTCCGATCAACAGGAAGACGTGTTTGTGGCGGGCGTCGTGGACGTAGCCGGTGAACGTCGGCACGCGCTGTTCGCTGGCCGGCGCGGCGTGGAACGCCTCCATCGCTCGCCGGGTCAGCTCGGTGCAGAACAGCCCGTCGTTCTCCCCGGCGGCGAGGGACTCGAAGTCGGCGGGGGACTCGAACCTGGCCCGGAGGTCACGCCGGCCGAAGATGACGTTGTCCTGGACAGAGCCGGCCAGATACCGCGGCACGTCGTAGTAGGAAAACTCCCGGAATCCCTCGGCCAGCCCCTCCACGAGCGAGCGTGGCTCCGTCGACGCCGTTCCGGCGAACGATTCGACGAGGGCGGGATCGACCGACCGCACGCCGGCCCCGCGCAGGGCCTCTACCGTCGCCGGCCGCGTCCGGGACGTCCGGAGCCGATCGAAGAACTCGGGGTAACTCGCGGGAACGACTTCGACCTCCTCGGCCGCGATCGACCCGAGATCGACGACCAGCTCCCGGAGGCTGCCGTCGAGCCCGAACTCCTCGTCGACGGCCGCGGCGTCGGCGGGGCCCTCGCGGTCGAGGTGGAGCTCGGCTGCCCCGTCGTCGACCGACAGCCGATCGCCGTCGGTCCGGATCCGGTGGCCTCCGAGCTCCTGGCCCCCCGAGGCCGCGAGGTCGGCGAGGACGAGCGCCTCCAGGTCCTGGATCGTGAGGTTCGTCCCGGTGAACCGGTCGTAGCCGAGGACGACGTTGTACGTCGCCACGCCGCCCCCGACCGCCGCCAGTCCACCGGCCGAGCCGGCCAGCAGCCGCCGTCGGGTCAGCTCCACGGTCGATCACCGTCGGGTTCGTCCCCGTCCGACTTCACTCCGTCGGCACGCCACTCGGTCGGCACCGAGTCGAGCACGACCGTCTCGCCCGCGGTCGTCCGGTCGCCGGGCCCGACGGCGAGCTCTCCGGGGCCCACGGATGGCGGAAAGAGGACGTCGACGCGGCTGCCGAAGGCGATGTGTCCGAGACGCTCGCCCCGCTCGAGCCGGTCACCCGGATCGACGTACGGGTGGATCCGCCGGGCGAACGCGCCGGCGACGAGGGTCACCACGGCCGACCCCTCGTCGCCCCCGAGGCGGACGTGGAGCCGTTCGTTGCGGTCGGAGTCCTTCGAGAACGCCGGGCGGTGGGCGCCGGGAACGTGCTCGAGGTCGACCACCGACCCGGCGACCGGCGCGCGGACGACGTGGACGTTCCAGACGTTCATGAAGATCCCCAGCCGGACGCGGTCACCCTCCGTCCGCAGCACGGAGACCGTGCCGTCGGCGGGTGCGAGCACCCCCGTGAGAGGCGGCGTCCGGTCCGGATCCCGGAAGAAGGCGAGTGTGGCGACGCCGGCCGCCGCCGCGAGGATCGCGGCGCCGGCGCTGAAGATCGCCGCGAAGGGGGCGGCGACGAGCGGCGGGAGGGCGTACCGCCAGGCGCCCGGCGCGAGCTTCATACCCCTCCGTTCGCGGCCACCGTGATGGCCGTTACGGATCGAACGGCCGATAGGTCGGTGTACGTGAACGCTTCCAGTCGCCGCCGGCGACGGTATCGGCTCCGAACGGCAGGCCGATCGACCGGCGTGTGGGGTAGGCGAGGGGAAACAATGAGAGGGGATGGCGTCCCCAGGGCCGTGAGGCTCTTCGGCCGCTCGGCGACGGGAGGAATCGACGACGGCGAGCCGGCGATCCGGCTCGTCGACGTCGGCCACGAGTACGCTGGCGGCGGCCTGGGGGCCGGCCGGGAGCGAACGGTGACCGCACTGCGGGGCGTCTCCGTGACCGTCGATCCCGGGGAGGTCGTCGGGCTCGCCGGGCCGAGCGGGAGCGGCAAGTCGACGATCCTCCACGCCGTCGCCGGGCTGTTGGTTCCGACGACGGGGCGGGTCGAGCTGCTCGGCACCGACCTCCGCTCGCTCTCGGACCGCGGCCGGCTCCGGCACCGTCGCCGACACGTCGGGATCGTCTTCCAGCGGTTTCACCTCCTGCCGTCGTTGTCGGCCCGGGCGAACGTCGCCCTGCCGCTGGTCCAGGCGGGCGTTCCGCGCCACCGGCGGCGTCGACGGGCGGTGGCGCTGCTCGAGGAGGTCGGACTGGCCGACCGCGTGGATCACCTCCCGGGGGAGCTCTCGGGTGGCGAGCGCCAGCGCGTGGCGATCGCGAGGGCGCTGTCGACCGATCCCGACGTGATCGTCGCCGACGAGCCGACCGGCGAACTCGACAGCGAGACCGGCGAGGCGGTCCTCGGGACGTTGACCGACGTCGCGGCCGACCGGACGGTGGCGATCGCCTCCCACGATCCGGGGACCCTCGCCGCCACGGAGCGAACCGTCGAACTCCGGGACGGCCGGGTGGTGTCGGATGGACGGTAGCCGCGGTCCGCGGTGGACGGGGCTGGGGCGGCTCGCGCTCTCACGGCTCCGGACGCGAGCGCTCAGGGTCACCAGAGGCCGGACGGCCGCGACCGCGGCCGCCGTCGCGGTCACCGTCGCTCTCCTGCTCGTCGTCACCGGCGTCGCGCTCGCGCTGGCCGACGGCGGCGTCGCGACCGACGACGACGCCGACGTCCGGCTCGTCGCCGACGACGGGCGTTCGCTGTCGTCGGTCGACGGCGTCGAGAGCCCCCGGATCGGGGACGCCACGGCCGGCGCCGAGACGATCCGGGCGACGGAGGGGGTAGACCACGCGAGTCCGATCCTCGTCGAGACCGTCGCGGTCCGTGCCGGGGACTCCCGCGAGCGGCTGTTGCTCGTCGGCGTCGTCCCGGACGGCGAGAACCGGACCGTCGCCGGCCTCCCGACCGGACCGCTGGGCGAGCCCGCCGGCGGCGACGGCTGGCGTGGGGAGGCGGTCGCCTCGGCGGCAGCCGCCGACCGACTCGGCGTCGACGAGGGCGAGGCGTTCGACGTTCTCCTCGGAGTCGACGAACTCGAAGGGGTCGAAGGGCTCGAAGTGGCTGCCGAGCCGGATGGGGCCGACGAGCTCGAGGGAGCCGACGACCGAACGGCGCCGGAGGGCCACGTCGTGACGGCGGTGGCGGACGGCGAGACGCCGGTCGTGCTCGTCCACCTCCCGGCGCTCGGTTCCCACTCCGGGGCCGACGACGACGAACTCGCCGAGGGGATCCTGATCTGGGGCGAGGAGGAGGCGGCAGTCGACGCCGCCACGGAGACCTACCCCGAGGCATCGACCGTGACCGCCGACGCCGCCGACCCCGCGGCGCTCGTCGACGACGGGCTGGCGCTCGCGACGGTCGTCGTCGCGCTGATCGTCGGGCTCTCTACGTGTTCGCTGTTCGTGGCGACGACGGCTGCGCTCTCGGTCGAGGAGGACCGACGGACGCTCGCGATCCTGGCCGCCGTCGGCTTCCCGGTGACGAGCCGGCTCGCTATCGTCACGATCACGATCGCCGTCACGAGCGTCCTCGGCGCGCTGCTCGGGGTCGGCCTCGGCGTCGCCGGCGTCGTCGCGCTGAACGCCGTGGGAACGTCGATCGCGACGGGGACGGTCGCCCACGCACACCCGTTCTTTCTCCCCTACGGGATCGCGGTCGCACTCGCCGCCGGCTTGCTCGCCGCCCCGTATCCGCTGACGATCGCCGCACGGACCGACGTCATAGAGGAACTCGAACGATGAATCCACCGGAAAGGCTCGACCGATGAATCCGTCAACGACGCCCGACCGATGAATCCACTGAAGACGCTCGTGCGCCTGCGTGCCGTCGTCGGACTCGGGCTCGTCCAGCTGCGCCGGTCGCCCGGCCGGGCGTTACTCGCCGTCGCCGCGGTCGCCGTCGCCGCACTCGCGGTGACGTTGCTGGCGAGTCTCGGCGTCGGCGTCGTCGAGATCGGCCAGGAAGGGTTCGAGGAAGCCGGCCGGGACGTCTGGATCACGGCCGACCCCCTCGATCCGTCCCCCGGCGGCGCGGAGAACCCGATCGTCGACTCACACGCGATCGCTCTCGAGGTCACCGCACGCGAGGACGTCCAGTTCGCGACGCCGGTCGCGACCCACAGCGCCTACGTGGGCACCGATCCCGACGAGCTCGAGCCGGTCGCGGCCGTCGGCGTCCGGGAGACCCACGAGGGGTTCGATTTCCTCGAAGGCGAGGGGTTCTCCACCGATCCACGCCACTACGAATCCGACGGCTCGGCGGCCGAGGTCGTCGTCGATCCGCGGATCGCCGAGGCCCACGACCTCGCGGTCGGCGACACGCTCGTTTTGGGGACGAGCCGGGAGAGTGCGCCACGCCACGAGTTCGTCGTCGTGGGTATCTCCACCCACCACTCGGAGTTTCTCGGCCAGCCCGCCGTCACCGTCCCCACCGCGGAGCTCCAGCGGGTCGCCGGCACCCGCGGGACCGACCGGGCGACGTTCGTCGTCGTGACCGTCGACGACGACGCCGACGCGACGGCCGTCCGCGAGGAGCTCGCCGAGAGCTATCCGAACTACGACGTCCGGACGAGCGACGATCAGCTCCTGGCCCTGATCGAGCAGCGAGCCCCGATCGTCGCGGGCGGAGTCACCCTCGTCGGCCTCGCTGTCGTCGGCGGGCTCGTGCTCACGGTCAACCTGTTCGTGCTCGTCGCCTACGCCCAGCGCCGGGAGCTCGCGGCCCTGCGGGCGATCGGACTCTCCCGGTGGCTGCTCGCGGGGACGGTCGCCGTCCAGGGGCTGCTCATCGGGCTCGTCGGCGGGCTGGTCGCACTCCTCGCGACGCCCCGGGTGGCAGCGGGGTTGAACCGGCTCGTCGCCGGGCTGGTCGGCTTCGAGGAGGTGCTCCGGACGCCCGTCGAGGTGTACGTGGTCGCCGTGGCCATCGCGGTCGGCGTCGGCACGGTCACGGCGCTGGCCGCCGGCTGGCGGGCCGGCCGCCACGCCAGCGTCGATCGGCTCGATGCGTGACCTCCGAGCCCCCCTCTCGTCCACCGAGAGGGGCCGATGAACCGTCCGGACGGCTCTCGAAGCGTTTTTGATCGAGAGTAACCGGCCCGTACTCGGCTCGACCGTCCGGAACGCTCGCCGGAGTATATCAGCCACAGTGTGCTCGGGTGGCACGCTGGATTCAATGTCGAACGGAACCCCAACGCGTGACAGGCGAACGGCGGACGAGAGCGGAGAGCGGGGTCGACTCGACGAGAGCGAAGAGCGGGGCCGACTCGAACGGCTCGCGCCGACCGCGGCGGAACCGATTCGAATCGCGGGCTTCTGGACGGCGATCGTCCTCCCGTTTCTGTACGTCCCCCTGCTCGTGACCGGACTCTCTAGCTCCGGCGAGGCGAGTGCCTTCCTCGGTCTCCTCGGCGCGAACGTCCTCGCCCTCTACGTCGGCCGGTTTCACCACCGCTGACGGTCCCGGCTACGTCGGCCGGTTTCACCACCGCTGACGGCCTAGTAATGTGTCACCACCGCTTACCGTAGCGGCGGAAGTAGGTTATCCGACGCACAGGTCAGTCGGTCCGGGGCGGGGTCGCCTCCCCTCGATCGACGACCTGTGGTCGTCCCCCGACGGAGCCACCGAGGGTCACGTGGCGGTGGTCCCCATCCTCGATCTCGAGTGCGTCGCGGCCGTCGAGGACGAGCGTGGGAGCCATCGAGCCCCAATCGATCCCCTCGAACGCCTCGTGAGGGGTCACGAGCACGACGGCGTCGAACTCCCCGTCGGCGACGGCGTCGACCGCGACCGGCCTGGCGCCGTGGTCGGCGGGATCGACCAGCGGATCGCAGGCGAAGACCGTCGCGCCGCGCTGTGCGAGCGTCTCGACGATCTCCGGGCCCGGGGAGGCACGCGTCTCCTCGACGCCCGCCCGATAAGTGAGTCCGAGCACGAGCACGTCGGCGCCCTCGAGTTCTCGTCCGAGACGCTCAGCCAGCCACGAGACGGTCCAGGCCGGCATCGACTCGTTTAGCTCCCGGGCCGTCCGGGTCACGGGCAGCTCACTCCCGGCGACGGCGAGCAGAAAGTACGGATAGAAGGGGATACAGTGGCCGCCGACGCCCGGCCCCGGATCGTGCAGATCGCAGTAGGGGATCCTGTTTGCCGTCTCGATCGCCTCCCGGACGGAGATCCCGAGCCCGTCGGCGAGGGTGGCGAACTCGTTGGCGAGGGCGATGTTGACGTCCCGGTAGACGCCCTCGAACACCTTCACGGCCTCCGCGGTCGTCGCGTCCGAGACCACGTGGACCTCGCCGTCGGTGAGTGCGTCGTAGACGAGCGCGGCTGCGCGTGCGCTCTCGCCGTCGACGCCGCCGACGACCTTCGGGTAGGCGCCACGGACGTCCCGCAGGGCCCGCCCCGAGGAGGTCCGCTCGGGGCAGAAGGCCAGCCCGAACGCGTCGACGCCGCTCGCCTCGGCGAGCGTGGGCGCGAGCAGCTCCCGGCAGGTGCCCGGGGGGACCGTCGACTCGACGACGACGAGGTCGCCGGCCGAGAGCCCGGCCGCGACGTCCGCGGTGACCGACTCGAGGATCGACAGCTCCGGCTCGCCGTCTGCCACCAGCGTGGGGACGATCACCACGTGGATCGCCGCCGTCGTGGCCGCCGCGGGGCCGTCGGTCGTCGCCCGGAGCCGCCCCGCCTCGACCTGCTCGGCGACGAGTTCCGGCAGTCCAGGCTCGCCGGTGACGTGACACTCCCCGCGCTCGACCGCGGCGACGACCGCCGGATCGACGTCGACGCCGACGACGTTCCCGGTTCGCTCGGCGTAGACGCCAGCCAGGGGCAACCCCATCTTGCCGAGGCCGTACACCGCGACCGGTAGCTCCCCGGATCGGAGCGCCTCCCGCTGGGCCGCCGGCGAGGAGTCGGCGCCGTACGGTCCCCGGGTGTTCATTCGGCGCGCACCTCGATCCGGTCGCCCGCGGCGGCGAGCCGGTCGATCCGAACGGCAAGCTCGAGCGCACGGATTCCGTCCTCTGCGGTGACCGGAGGCTCGGTGCCGTTCCGGCAGGCGTCGAGAAAGCCCTCGAGCTCGCGGCGGAGCGGCTCGCCGGCCTCGACCCGTGGCCGTTCGACGACGCTCTCGTGGCGGTAGCGGCTGCGCCCGTCGTCGGCCACGTACTCCGGGTAGGAGTTGCGGTGGATACGCACCGACTGGGTGAGGTAGTCGACCTCGACCAGACACTCCCGGGCGGTGACCGTCAGCCGACGGACCTTCTTCTGGGTGATCCGGCTGGCCGTCAGCGAGACGATCACCTCGTCGGGAAACGCCATCCTGGCGGTCGCGTACGCGCCGTCCCCGGCCCCCATGGCGCCGATCGACTCCGGCTCGGTCCCGAGGATCGACCGCACCACGTCCAGGTCGTGGATCATCAGGTCGAGCACGACGCCGTCGGTCCCCGACCGGTCGACCGGCGGCCCGAGGCGTTCGGCCTCGACGGCGATCACCTCGAGTCCCTCGAGCACCGAGCCGAGGGCCTCCACTGCCGGGTTGAACCGCTCGACGTGGCCGACCTGGAGGACCAGGCCGGCCTCGCGGGCCCGGGCGGCGAGCTCTCGGCCCGCCTCGACGGAGTCCGCGATCGGCTTCTCGACTAACACGTGGACGCCGGCGTCGAGACAGCTCGTCACCGTCCCGTGGTGGGCGGCGGTCGGCACCGCCACGCTGACGCCGTCACACGCCGCGAGCAGCCCCGAGAGCGATCGGGACTCGGTCCCGTACGTGTCGGCGACCCGCCGTGCCTGCCCCTGGTCGAGGTCGGTCACGCCGACGAGCTCGACGTCCCGGAGCTCACTGTACACCCGCGCGTGGTTCTCGCCCATCGAACCCACGCCGACGACGCCGACGCGGAGCGTCTCGCTCATCGTTCCCCCTCCCAGTCGAAGCCACGGACCGCCGCGACGACGGCCGCGCGGTCGGCGTCGGTCAGCCCCGGGTGGACCGGTATCGAGAGGACGCTCTCGGCGGCCCGCTCGGCGGCCGGGAGCTGGACCGCCGCCGTGCTCACGCCCTCGTAGGCGGGTAGCCGATGGATCGGCGTCGGGTAGTAGACCGCCGCCCCGACGCCACGCTCCTCTAAGTGTTCCGCCAGCGCGTCGCGTGCCTCGGTCCGGAGCGTGTACTGGTGGTAGACGTGCCGGTAGCCCTCGGGCGTTTGGGGGGTCTCGACCGGCACTCCGTCGAACGCCTCGTCGTAACGGCTCGCGTTCGCCCGGCGACCCTCGTTGAACGACGGCAGCCGCTCGAGCTGGACGCGGCCGATGGCGGCCGCGAGGCTCGTCATCCGGTAGTTGTGACCGAGTTCGACGTGGCCGTAGCCGTCCTCCCCACCCCGGCCGTGGTTGACGTAGCTCGAGGCGGCCGCGGCCAGCCGGTCGCTGTCGGTCGTGATCATCCCGCCCTCGCCGGTGGTCATGTTCTTGGTCGGGTAAAACGAGAAGCAGGCGGCGTCGCCGAAGCTTCCCACTGGCCGGCCGTCGATCGCCGCTCCGTGGGCCTGACAGGCGTCCTCCAGGACGAACAGGTCGTGCTCGCGGGCGAGTGCGAGTAGCTCCGGCATCGGCGCCGCCAGCCCGTAGAGGTGGACGGGCAACAGCCCGACGACGTCGTCGCGTTCGTCGAGGATCGCCGCGACGCTCCCGGGATCCAGCGTGTACGTCTCCGGATCGACGTCGGCGAACACCGGCGTCCCGCCGGCGAGTCGGATCGCGTTCGCGCTGGCGACGAACGAGAACGGCGAGGTGACGACCGCGTCGCCGTCGTCGACGCCGAGAGCCTCCAGGGCGGCGTGGAGGGCGGTCGTCCCGTTCGACGTCGCGACGGCGTGTTCGGTCCCACAGAACGCGGCGAACTCCTCTTCGAACGACCGGACCTCCGGACCGTCGGCGAGGTAGCCCGACTCGAGTACCGCGTCGACCCGGTCGCGGGCCTCCCGACTGACCACGGGGTCGGCGATGGGAACGTCCGTCATGCGAGCTGGTTTTCCCCCTCCAGCGGTTCCGGCAGCGGTTGGATCCGTGCGGGGGTGCCGACCGCGAGCGTCCCGGCGGGGACGTCGTCGGTGACGACCGCACCGGCGGCGACGAACGCCCCCTCGCCGACGGTCACTCCCGGCAGCAGGGTCGCGTTGGCGCCGATCGACGCCCCGTCCTCGACCGTCGGTCCCCGGAGGGTCGTCTCCCGGCGGACCGGATACTCGTCGTTCGTGAGGACGGCTCGCGGGCCGAGAAAGACGTTGTCGCCGACGGTCGTCCCCGTCGGGAGGTAGACCCCCGTCTGGAGACTGACGTGTGAGCCGATCCGGCTCTCGCCGTCGACGACGGTCTTCGTCCCGAGGAGGACGTCGTCGCCGATCGTCGTCCCCTCGCGCACGAGGACGTCGTGGCCGGTAGTGAAGCCGTCGCCGACGGTGACGTCCCCGTAGAGGATCGTACCCGACCGGATCGTCGCGTCGTGGCCGATGCGGGTCGGCTCCTCGAACGTCCCGTAGCCGACGGTCGCGCCGTCGTCGATCCGCACCCGATCGCCGCGAACGACCCCGGTCACCGCCGGTCACCGCCTCGGAGTGGAAAGTCGTGATTCATGTGAACTGGTCGATCGTCTGCCGGACGTGACGGGTAGCGGCGCTTTGTTATCCCCGCCCTGACAGACCGTAGCGACTGGCTACGGGAACTCACGGCCGCGTCGGGTCGATTCCCGACGGGGGTGGACGACACCTGGAGGCCCGCCAGCCGGCTCCGAGCGACCGATTCCACGAAGACTCGGCTACGCTCGCGACGGAGCCGGTTGTGACGTATTATCGCGGTGAGTGATCCCGGCACGTCACCGCGAACGACCGCCGGGCCACCGCCACGTCGGTGAGTGCGGACGTGCCACGACGATACGCTACGTCACCGAAACCGTGTCAGTCACGCCGAGTGACCGGTACAAGACCGTTTCCGCGGGGTAGCAGCCAGATAATAAAGTGTTCCTTCCACACACAACCAGCCGAGACGTCCGATCTCGCCGTTTCGGGCTCCGCCGGCTACCGACGACACCATGACCGACGACCTCACCCAGGCCGAACTGTTCGACGTGTTCAGCAACGCCCGACGTAGATGGACCGTCCGGTACCTCCGGCGACACGGATCGTGTGAACTCTCCGCACTCGTCAGACAGGTCGCCGCCTGGGAGAACGGCGTCGAGCCGGAGAGGATCACCCGTACCCAGCGCAGACGGGTGTACATCTCGCTGTACCAGACCCACCTCCCGATGCTCGAGGACCACGACATCGTCGACTGGGACCCCGAAGAGCACACGATCGAACTGCTGGCCGACGGACGGACGTTCCGACCGTACCTCGACCGGAACGCCCACGCGGACCGACCCTGGCACCTCGCGTACGCCGCCGTCGCCGTCCTCGGGACGCTCGGGGTTCTCGTGAGCGTCGTTGCCGGCGCCGCCGTACCGCTGGTCGCCCTCGGGACGAGCCTCCTCGTGTTGTCGGTCGCCGCCGTCCACACTCTCTCGAAGCGCGGATCGATCACACTCCCGTCGCCGACCGGCCGCGGCTGAATCGATCGGAGGGGATCACCGGTGGACGGCCCGGAGTCGGGTCAACTCCCCTCGGAGAGGTACAGCGTCCGGTCGACGATGCTGACGGCGGCCTCCCCCCACCGGGAGACGTCAGCGCCCTCCGGCTCCCTGATCTCGATCACCACGCGTCGGTTCTCGACGGTCACCTCGCCGTCGGGCGTCGACTCCTGGTCGGCGAAGCTCCCGAGCTGGTAGCTCAACAGCCGTCGCGTCGATCCAGTGACGTCGACGAGGTCCGGATCGAACTCGAAGACGAGCACCACGTCCTCTCCGTCGGCCGTCGCCGAGAGGGCGAACTCCTGGCTCGAGAGCGAGGGCGCCGGCGCGTCCTCGTTTATCGCCTCGATGGCCTCCTCGACGGTGAGCGTCTCCTTCGGCTCGTCCTCTATCGGTGGCTCCACTTCGGCTACCGACGGTTCCTCCTCGGCCTTCGGCATCTCCGCCGACGACTCTTCGCCCCTGGACGACGGCTCCTCCTCGGCTTTCGCGGACGGACCGATCTCCGCCGACGGCTCCTCCTCGCCCTCCGGCATCTCCGCCGACGGCTCCTCTTCGACCTCCGGCATCTCCGCCGACGGCTCCTCTTCGCCCTCCGGCATCTCCGCCGACGGCTCCTCTTCGACCTCCGGCATCTCCGCCGACGACTCTTCCTCGCTGGCCGACGGCTCCTCCTCGACCTCCGGAACCCTCGCGGACGGCTCTCCGCCGGAGGAGCCTTCGTCCGGAAGCCGTTCTTCGACCGACGCGTCGCCTGTCGGGGGTCCGTCGAGCGCGGTTTCGCCGGTGTCCGTCGACGTCCCCGATTCCGGCGGCTCGCCGACGGCGGTGTCCTCGTAATCGAACTCGGACGACGGCTCACCGGAAGCGGGTCCTGGTGACGACGGCTCACCGGGCGTCGAGGACGCTCCCCCGGGCGTGTGGCCGCCGTTCGACGAAAGGGTCGAATCACCGCCGTCGGTCCGTTCCGTCTGACTCCCAGGCGGCCCGACCACGATCACCTCGCGGTCGTCGACCGTGCCCGGTGCCTCCAGGGCGCCGGCGATCTCCTCGTCGTCCTGCCGTCGGTCGAGGCTGAGTGTGTACCACGGCCGGCCGTCCCCGGCGGTGACGAACCGCTGGCGGTTGAGTTCGGCGCGCGAGTCGATCCCGGCGTCGTCGGCCTCCTCGTCGCTTTCGGACGTCGCCTCCTCGGCGTCGGATTCGTTCCCGTCGTCGGCCCCGGTATCGCCGTCCGTTTCGTCCTCGACTTCCGTTTCGGTCTCGGCGTCGGCGTCCGTCTCCGTATCGGTGTCCGTCTCGGCGTCGGCGTCCGTCTCGGCGTCGGCGTCCGCCCCCGCTGGCTCGTGTTGTTCCGTCTTCTGCCCGTCGTCCGCGGCCGGTGTCCCCACCCCGTCGGCGTCCTCGGGAGCGGTCCCATCGGCGTCCCCGGGAGCTATCCCGTCGCCGACTCTCGACTCCGTTTCGGCGTGCTCGGCAGCTGCCCTCCCGTCGGTGGGATGGCCGTCGTCGGTCACCCACTCGGGGTTGGCAGCCGCCGTTCCGGGAGCGGCGTCCGGGGACTCCCCGGTCCCCCCGGCGGCGGCCGCCCGGCCGTCGGCGGGAGTTCGGGCGCGTGCGCCGTCGGCGGGTCCGGCCGAGATCGAACCGCCGCTCAGGTGTAGCTGGGCCCCGCCGCTCCGGACGTTCGAGACGGTCTCGAGGGAGTAGCCGATCTCCCGGAGGTCGTCGTCGACGCTGTCCTCGAGCTTGTCGAGTTTGTCGCCGACGCTCCGGATCGCCAGCGCGATGTCCCAGAGGACCACGACCGCGAAGAACACGAGTGCGAGAAACACCGTGATCGCGACCCCGGCGAGAAACTCGATCGATAGGGTTGATTCGACCATGGCCTTTGTTTGTCGGTTATCCGGTTTCCATTTAGCAGTTGTGTCGGACTCAGTTCTCGAGTCGACCGTTTACCGGCGGTTCGAGCGTCCTCGCGTCGGTTTCGGTCGGCCGTCCGTCGCCGGTCTGCCAACAGTTAAGTGTCGAGGTGCGCTAACAGGACCCATGGACGTGAGAGGGACGCTCGAGTTCGGCCACGAGGATCGGCGGCGGATCTACGAGCACGTCGAACGGCGTGGCGCGGTCGAGGGCGAGGCCGTCCGCGAGCGGCTGGGGATCGATCCGAGGGGCTTTCGCCACCACGTCGCCATCCTGAAACGCGACGGCCGGATCGAGGACGTCGACGGCCGGCTCCGGGTCACCGTCGACGCCGGTGCCGAAGAGGAGTACCCCGGCGGCGCGATCGAGTTCGCGATCCGACCCGCACGCCAGGAGGATCTAAGCGGCATCGTCGGCGCGATCAGGCGGGTCGCCGAGGAGAAGACCTACATCGTCGCCGAGAGCGTCGCCGACGAGGTAGACCACCAGGAGGCCCTGCTCAGACACAACGAGCTCGAGTCCCGGATGTTCTTCGTCGCGACCGTCGGCTCGGAGGTCGTCGGCTGGGTCCACCTCGTCGCCCCGGAGCTCGAGAAGCTGAGCCACACCGCCGAGCTCACCGTCGGCGTCTTAGAGGAGTATCGTGGCCACGACATCGGCTCGCACCTGCTCGCCCGCGGGCTCGAGTGGGCCGGCTCCAGGGGGTACGAGAAGGTGTACAACAGCGTCCCCTCGACCAACGAGGAGGCGATCGCGTTCCTGGCGGGCCACGGCTGGGAGGTCGAGGCCGTCCGGGAGGATCACTACAAGCTCAACGGCGAGTACGTCGACGAGGTGATGATGGCCGTCGAGCTGTGACGTCTTCGGGAGAAGCCGGCTTCCGGGTCGGTCAGTTCCCGGCAGTCGGCTCCTGGGGTGCGTTCAGACACATCGTCCCCTCGACGTCCCGACACTGACACTGGCGGAACTGGTAGTAGCCGGGCTCGAAGCCGGCGACGAACGGCTCGACGAGGTCCGCGAGCACCTCCCCGAACCGGGGGTCGTCGTGAGGGATCGGCACCCGGTGGAACCCCAGGCCGACGGCCTCGGCATCCTCGCGGAGTTCGACGTCGAGTTCCGAGAGCGTCTCGGACTGTTCGTGCATGAAACTCACCGGATCGACGACGATCCGGTCGGCGTCGAGCTCCTCGATCAGGTCCTCGACGTCCGGCTGGGTCCACTCGATGTTCCGGTTCGAGTGGTTCTGATAGCCCAGTTCGTAGCTCTCGACGCCGAGCAGGGAGGCGATCGTCTCACAGAACTCCTCGACGTAGATCACGTAGCGACTCCCCTCCTCGAGGTAGTGTGTGGGGGTGCCGTGAGCCGAGAAGACGAGCGTCGTCCCCGGATCGTTCGGATCGAGTTCGCGCTCCTCAAGGAAGTCGGCGATCGCGTCGGCGCGGATCCGGTTGTAGAGTGGGTGTTTGTGCCAGCCGGAGACGGGATCCACCTCGACGTCCCACCCCTCGCGGGCCGCGACCGCCGCTTCCATCTCGTCTAGGGCCGCAACGGTCGTCGAGGGGCCACACAGCGGGTAGATCGGTAGCCCGATCAGGTGGTCGACCCCGTCCTCGTGGGCGGCCTCGACGGCGTCCTCGACGTACGGATCCAGAAACTGGTGGCCGACGTACGTCTCGACGTCCACACCCCGACCGTCGAGGGCGGACTCGAGGAGCTCGGCCTGGCGTTCCGACTGGGGGTTCAGCGGCGAGCCGCCGATCTCCTCGTACTCCTCGATCAGTCCCGGTGCACGTCTCCGTGCGAGCTGGCGGGAGCGTTCCATCGCCTCCTCTTCGGTGTCGGCCTCCTCGAGGTCGGCGTTGTTGAAAAAGATGTTCGTGAGGTACTCGACGACGACGTCCCTGTCGGGCTCGGGTGGTTCCCCGAAGTTGAGCAGCAGGATACCGGTTTTCATCTCTCGGTCGTACCTACGGACGGAGCCGTATCAATGGTTGTGCCTTCGTCTGTCGAGGCTCCGCCCACCGTCGGAGCGTCGGCTGCCCGTGGTCCACCCGTCCGGCGGCGTCGGCGACCGTGTCCCCGCGACCGTTCCCGCCGGCCGGGCCGGACCGCGGTCCTTTTTGTGATCCCCGGTCGAACGGCCCGACATGAGCACACGATCGTCCGAGACGGGGAGCTCCCGGCGGTTCGGGACGCTCGCTCTCGTCGTCTGGCTCGCGTTCAGCGTCGTCGTGCTGGCGGTCGCGGCCGTCCTCGGGGAGGTGACCGACGCCGTCAACGTCGGCTACGTCGCGAGCATGCTGGTCTTTGGCTTCGCCGTGGTCGCCACCGCGGCGATCATCGCCCGGATCGGCCAGCGGGTGACTCCGAGCGTCCAGGGCCCCTCCCACGGCCGGTGAGCCGACCGACGGTGGCTTCGGACCCCTTCCGTGACCGTCGAAGCACCCCTCCGGCTCCGGACGAACACCTCTCGGCTCCGGAGGCGGAACGAGCGTCGGCTCAGGGCGTGATGACCGCCCGTCCCTCGATCTCGCCCGCCTCGAGCCGTTCGGCGACCGTGTTTATCTCACCGAGCTCGTAACGGTCGGCGTGTAAGTCGACGAGCCCGCGGTCGACGAGCGCGACGAGCTCCTGGAGTTCGGCGTACCGGCCGACGAGCGTCCCCTTGAACGAGAACTCGCCGTTGACCAGCGCCTGGCAGGGTTCGTGGATGTGCCCGCCGTAGCCGATCACGTGGTGATCGCCACCCGGCGCGACGATCTCCGGGGCGTACGCCGTCGTCTCGTCCCGGCCGACGAAGTCGAGCACCTGCCTGGCCCCGACGCCGTCGGTGAGCGCGTCGACGGCGTCGGGAAGCGCCTCCTCGGTCGGATTCACCGTGTGGGTCGCCCCGAGGGAGTCGGCGAGCTCGAGGGCCTCGTCTTTGACGTCGACGGCGATCACGTCGGCGGCGCTCATCGCGTCGAGACACTGGACGCCGATGTGGCCCAGACCGCCGATCCCGATGGCGACGACGGCGTCGCCCGGGGACAGTTCGTCGACGGCCTTCTTCGCGGCGTGGTAGGCCGTGATGCCGGCGTCGGCGTGGGGAGCGATGTCGGCCGGATCGACGCCCTCGGGGAGGGGGATCACCGCCCGTTCGTTTGTCAGCAGGAACTCGGCGAAGCCGCCGTCGACGGTGAGCCCGTTGAACGCACCGTTCTCACAGTACATGTCCTCCCCGAGCCGGCAGGGTCGACAGATCCCACAGGTCTGGACCGGGTGGCAGATGACGGGATCACCTTCCTCGACGAGGGTGACGTCCTCGCCGGTCTCGGCGACGACCCCGGCGTTCTCGTGGCCGAGGATCATCGGCAGCTCCTGGGGGGCGTACTCGGTCCACATCCCCTCGACGATGTGGTTGTCCGTCTGACACCAGCCGGCGCCCTCGACTTCCACGAGGACGCCGTCTGCGGTTTCGATCGTCGGCCGGTCCACCTCCTCGACGGTGAGCGCCTCGCCCATGTCGTGGGTGTACTCGTGGAGACGTGCGGCTCGCATGGTACGGGTGAGGATGACACCCGCAGACGTGATAATAGTTCGTGACGGACGCGGTCGGAGCCGTTCCCCGTCACGACCGTTCGCGATCTGCGACGGAGGCCCGCGACGAACGCGAACGGCGGACGTTCTGCCCGAACGTTAGTGAAGATTTTTGGTGGTGTGGTCCGACATACCACACTGACCATGTACCACCAAGACGGCGAGGAGATCTTCGTGATCGACGGTCACGTCCACCTGTGGGACGCGACCGAGGAGAACATCGTCCACCGAGGCGGAGAGGAGTTCATCCAGTGTTTCTACGATTATCACACGTCGTTCACGCCGGAGGACAGACAGTGGGATTTAGACGAGGAGTACCGCAAGTACGGAGCCGATCGGATGGTCGAGGACCTGTTCGCGAACGCCGCCGCGGACATGGCGATCTTCCAGCCGACGTACCTCACCGACTTCTACGACGAGGGGTTCAACACCACCGAGCAGAACGCCGAACTCGCCCTCGAGTATCCCGAACGGTTCGTGCTCAACGGCAGCTTCGACCCCCGGGACGGCGAGGAGGGCCTCGAGTACCTAGCGGAGCTCAAAGAGCGCTACGACGTCACCGGCGTGAAGGTGTACACCGCCGAGTGGCGCGGGGAGTCGAAGGGGTGGCGGCTGGACTCCCCGGAGGCCTTCGAGTACCTAGAGAAGTGCGTCGAGCTGGGCATCGAGAACGTCCACCCACACAAGGGACCGACGATCAGACCGCTGAACCGCGACGCCTTCGACGTGAAAGACGTCGACGACGCCGCGTCGTCGTTCCCCGACCTGAACTTCGTCGTCGAGCACGTCGGCTTGCCCCGCCTCGACGACTTCTGCTGGATCGCCGCCCAGGAGCCGAACGTCTACGGCGGGCTCGCGGTCGCGGCGCCGTTCGCCCAGAACCGTCCGCGGAAGTTCTCCGAGATCATCTCCGAGCTGCTGTGGTGGCTCGGGGAGGATCGGCTCCTCTTTGGTTCCGATTACGCGCTGTGGAACCCCGACTGGCTCGTCGAGGCCGTGATGGAAGCCGAGCTCACCCAGGAAGATCGGATGGAGTACGGCGTCGAGTGGGACGTAGAGACCAAACGGAAGGTGATGGGCGAGAACGCCGCCGAGCTGTACGACATCGACGTCGAGGAGCGAAAGCGCGCGCTCGCCGACGATCCGATCAGCCGCGAGTTCGGGCTCGAGGGACACTACGCGGACGAGCCGACGGCGGCCGACTGATGACGGGGGGATCCGATCCGGCCGGGGTAGACGCCACCCGGGCCACTGGGAGCGGGCCGAGTCGCGAGGCGGTCCGCGAAGCGCTCGCGGACGTCACCGACCCCGAACTCGACCGCTCGATCGTCGACCTCGAGTACGTCGACACACTCGAGGTCGACGGTGACCGCGTCCGCGTCGAGGTCGTGTTACCCACGGCGTGGTGTTCGCCGGCGTTCGCCTGGATGATGGTCGCCGACGCCCGCGAGGCGATCGAGGCGCTCCCCGGCGTCGACCACGCCCGGGTCGCCCTCCGTGCACACCTCCACGCCGAGGAGATCACCGAAGGAGTCGCCGAGGGACAGCCGTTCGAGGCGGCGTTCCCGGACGCCGACGGCGGACTCGAGGCGGTCCGGGCGGAGCTCGACCGCAAGGCCCGGATCGCCCGCCAGTACGACGCCCTCGAGGCCCTGCTCGACTCGGGGCTCCACCCCGAACAGATCGTCTCCCTCCGTCCGGACGCGATCTCGTGGCCGGACGATCCCGGGGAGCGGGCGACCGTCTACCTCGCCGACCGCGCTCTCGGGGTGGCGGTACCGGCCGACCCCCTCGAGTCGTACCTGGAGAAGGCCCGGGAGACCGGGCTCGTCGACACACCGACCGATCGACTGTTCGCGACGCCGGAGGGCGAGCCGATCGCCTCCGACGAGTTCGACCTCGTCCGCCGGCGCTGTCGGCTCGCGAAAGTCAACATGTCGAGTCAGGGCGGGATCTGTGCGGGGCTGAAGGAGTCGAGGGATCGGCGGTTCGGGGAGGCCGACGACTGAGCGAGTCCTCGGGTGTCAGTGCTCGCGGGGCCCGTCGTCGACGTACTCGAAGGCCGTTCCGGCCCGCCGGGCCGTCCGCTCGTCGCGTTCGGTGTCGCCGACGAACAGCGTCCGGCCGGGCTCGGCGCCCAGCGCCTCGACTGCCGCGAGCAGCGGCTCCGGATGTGGCTTGTGGTTGCTCACGGTGTCCCTGCCGACGACGACGTCGACGGCACCTGCCAGGCCGTGTTGCTCGAGGGCGATCCGGCAGGCGCTCTCGGCGTTGAGCGAGCAGACGCCGACGGGCACCTCCCGGGCGAGCAGCTCGTCGGCACGGGCCAGCCGGGGCGAGCGTCGCGCGCCGGCGCGCTCGTGAGCCGCGATCTCGGCCTCGACGGCAGCCCCGAGCCCGTGATCCTCGCTCGCCTCGAGCATCGCCCAGAGCCCCTCGCCGGGGGGTTCGATCCCGGCCTCGAGATAGCGCTCGCGGACGTCGGCGGCCGCGGCCGCCCAGTCGACCTCGAGGATCACGAGGGTGCCGTCGAGGTCGTACACCACGGCGTCGTAGTCGGTCACGGCCTGCCGTACGGGCGGCCCCTCGTTGAACGCTTCGGTGTTCTGCGGGCGGAGTCCCCGTAGCCCACGAGCTGACGGACTCCACTGGCCGGGCGAGACGACGGACCCCACCGGCCGGACGGCGAGTCGAACCCTCCACCGTCCGGGCGACGCCGTGGCCGGGTGCCGGGGTTCTTGTCCCTCCGGGATCTACGATCGGTATGGACGAGATATCACTCGGCGTCCCCCGACAGCTGCTCGAACGACTGCCAGAGGACGGTGACGACGCCGCCGCGGACATGCAACAGGCGGTCGCGAGCTGGGAGCGTCGGTTGAACGGCGCCTTCGAGTCGGCCGAGGACGACCGCGAGGCAGCGAGTCACGCACTCGACGCGATCGACCGGTTCGAGGACCGTGCCGAGCGCTACGACGAGTACGTCGCCGAGTTGCGCGCGTGGGGGCAGTCGCCGATCTACGCCGTCGCCTGGCGGAGCCTCTACGTCGACCTCGTCGGGCAGCTGTACGAACACGAGGAGCTCGCCGAGCGCCTCGACCGCGAGCGAAACGCCCGGCTCGTCGAGGACGGAATCCGGTTTGGCTGATCGGGCGACCGGACGCATCCGGACGTAGCCCCCCACCCGCCGACCGAACCCGGAGCGTTCAAATCCCCCGGATCGGTAGCGCGGGTATGGAGTACGCAGTCTCCCGCGACGGGACGACGCTCGTGACCCTCCACGAGGGGACCGACACCACGGCGCGGGCGGCGGCGACCGACCGGCTCGCGGAGAGCCTCGAGGCCGAGGCGGCGTTCGTCGACTGGTCGATCGACGGCGCGTCGGTGTACGAGGGGCCGACGGCGCCGTTCGATCCGTACACGGTCGCAGTCGAGTTCGGGGTCACCGTCCTCGTCGAGGCCGACGACGCCGGACGGGCCAGGAGCCTCGGCACGGCGGCGATCGCCGACGCCCTCGCCGCGGCGGGTCTCGAGGGGGTCTCCTATGGCTCCCCGGCCGAGGCGACCGCCGCGTAAGTCGCATTTATGCCGCCGGGGACCCACGTGTGGGTATGGAGATCGATCTGCGCTTTTTCGCCACGTTCCGCGAGGCCGTCGGCCGAAAGGAGATCAGCCGGGAGTTCGAGGACGGCACGACCGTCGGCGACGTGCTCGCGACCCTGGAGGCGGAGTACGAGGGACTCGAGGGGCGGCTGCTCGAGGACGGGGCGGTCGCCGAACACCTGAGCGTGCTGAAAAACGGCCGGGACGTGGTACACATGGACGGCGTCGACACCGACCTGGCCGAGGGCGACCTGCTGTCGGTGTTCCCGCCGGTCGCCGGCGGCGGCCGATGATCGGGTGGTGGCCGTGACCGACCGCGTCGTCCGGTCGTTTCGCGGAATCTCCGAGCGACTCGCGGTGAAGTACCTCGAGAACCTCGGCGGGGAGCGGACCGACGGCGCCGTCGAGGGCGACGGCTGGCGGGCGGAGCTCTCCTCGGAGACGGTAGAGATCGGTCCGACGCTCACTCTGACCGAGGTGACGGTCGTCTTCGAGGGGGAGGCTCTCGACGGACTCGTGGAGGCGTTCGCCCGGAAGGCGATGCGTGCGGGTGGCTGATGGGAATCGAGCCGATCGAAGGCCAGGTGTTGATGCTCGCCGCGGCGAAAGCGAGCGTCGGCCCCCGACTGCCAGCACTCGTCGATCGGGTGCAGGCTATCCTCGGGGAGCGACTCGGCCAGTACCGCCGGGAGTACGAGTGCGTCCACGAGACGGCCGACCGGGCGTGTTTTTTGGTCGAGTGGGGACACTGGGAAACCCTCGGCGACGAGCTCGGACTCGATCGGCGCGAACGGTCCGCGGTCCGCCGAGCTCACGAGGAACAGCTGCTGCGGATCGGCCGGCGGACCGACCGGGAGACGGAGTTCGAGACGGCCCTCGAGATCCGCGAGCCCGTGGTCGTCGGTCTCAGGAAGGGCTGATCGGAGCCAGGAGTTCGGGACGGTCGAAGGGGCCGAAACCGACTCAGGGATCGTCGGCGGCTCGAAACTCAGGGATCGTCGTCGGCTCGAAACAGACTCAGGGGTCGTCGGCGGCTCGAAACAGACTCAGGGGTCGTCGGCGGCTCGAAACTCAGGGATCGTCGTCGGCTCGAAACAGACTCAGGGGTCGTCGTCGTCGGCCCGCGAGGGGTGGACGTTGTACTCCCCGCGACGGTACGGATCGGTCTCGGGATCGTAGGAGAGCTCGCTGCGTTCGAAGAGGTACGTAAAGAGGCCGAAGATCGGGACGAGAAACGCGATCGCCGCCCACTTCCGCGGTGGCTCCAGGCCGACGACGCCCGCGTCGCGGTAGACGACGGCCGCGATCGCGGCCTGGACGAGGATCGGGAACCCGACGAGGACGGCGAGCAAGACGGCACTCATCGCCGTCGACTACGGGGTGGACGGTTGTAAATCGTCCGCTCCCCCCGGCCGACCCGTCGCCGCGGCGGTGACGTTTTATCGCCGAGCGACGAGCGTGGGCGTATGCGCTTCGACCACGCCGGCATCGCGACCGTAGACGCCGCGGCGCTCTCCGAGCTGTTCGGCGAGCTCCTCGATCGTCCGATCGTCCACGAGGAGCGGTTCGACGGCATGGACGTCGCCTTCCTCGACTGTGGCGAGGGGTATCTCGAGTTGCTCGAACCCCACGAGGGTGGACCGATCGCACGATATCTCGATCGGTCGGGTCCCGGCATCCACCACCTCGCGTTCGCGACCGACGACGTCGCGACCGCGCTCGACCGGGCCCGTGAGATGGGGATCGAGCTCGTCGACGAGGAGCCCCGTCCGGGCGCGTGGGGCCACGAGGTGGCGTTTCTCCACCCGGGTTCGACCGGTGGCGTCCTGATCGAGTTCCTCGAGCATCAGTGATCGTCGCTCAGCGGAGGACGCTCACCGCACCGAGTGCGACCGCGACGATCGCCGCGTGGTAGATGACCGTCGAGGCGAAGGCGTAGGCGACGACCCGTCCCGCTGGGTAGCGGGCGATCCCCGCCGGGATGAGGATGAGTCCACGGAGATACGGGACGAAGTTCGTGAGGAAGATGCCGGGGCCGCCGTAGCGCTCGAACAGCGTCTCCGAGCGGCGGAGCCGCGCCTCGGTGATCCCGACACGTGGGGAGGAAGTGATGTACGACCGCCCGCCACGCCGCGAGCCGGCGTAGACGAGCAGCTGGCCACAGACGTAGGCACTCGAGGAGACGAGCACGATCCCGGCGGCCTCTAGGGAGCTCGCGGAGACCGCGATCACGTAGCCGGGGAGAAAGACCGTCGTCGGCAGCGGCTTCCCGACCAGCGCCCCCTTGAGGAGAAAGAAGACGAAAAGCGCCGGCGGACCGACGTACACCAGGAGCGCGAACGCGGCGTCGACGGCACCGTCGATCATCGCCGACCCCTCACGCCGCGGCTCCGTCCCCTACCGGATATCACGTAGTTGTTCTCTCGGTCCCGGCCGATTTATGTTCTGCGCCGTCGTGGTCCCCCCTCCCCGGGTCGCCGGCCCAACCTATTTATCCACGCCGGACCGTCCTGCCCACGATGAGCACGGAGGGCGGAGCCGAGGTGCCGGACGCGCTCGACCCGTTCAGGCAGTTTCTCTCGTTCGAGCGGGACGTGCTCGTGCTCTCGGTGGCGATGTTCGCGTTCAGCCTCGGCTTCCAGATGACGAGCCGGTACGTCCCCGAGTACATGGCCGCTCTGGGAGCCAGCGCCTTCGTCATCGGGCTGTTCGGCACCGTCGGAAACGTGATCGGTGCCGTCTACCCGTATCCGGGTGGAGCCCTCTCGGATCGGATCGGCTCGCGGCTCTCGCTGACGCTTTTCGGCCTGCTCTCGACGCTCGGGTTCGTCGTCTGGCTCGTCGCCCCCGCGTTCGGCACGATCACCGTCGCTGGCGTGACCGTAGCGCCCTGGGTCTGGATCTTCGTCGGGCTCTTTCTGGCACAGGCCTGGAAGTCCTTCGGCCTCGGGGCGACGTACGCGATCGTCAAGCAGTCGGTCCCACCCTCCCGGCTCGCCCGGGGGTTCGCGAGCACGGAGGTCTTCCGGCGAACGGCGTTTCTCGTCGGGCCGCTGATCGCCGCCGGCGTCCTCTATCTCGCCGTCGATTTCGCCGTCGGCTTCCAGTACGTGCTGGCGATCGCCGTCCTCTTCGGCCTGCTCGCGACGGTCACCCAACACGTCCTCTACGACGCGTCGAGTGACTCGATCGGCAAGGAGTTCGAGGGACTCAGACGGATCCGTGCGGACCTCCGAAACCTCCCCCCGGAGCTTCGGCCACTTCTGGTCGCCGACACGCTCGTTCGGTTCGCCAACGGGATGGTGTACGTCTTCTTCGTGATCGTCGTCACGCAGTTTCTCGCCGTCGGCCTCGATCTCGGCCCGCTCTCGCTCTCGCCGGCGGTCTTTTTCGGTCTCCTGTTGGCGATCGAGATGGTCGTCGCGCTCGTCTCGATGCCGCCGGCGGCCGCACTCGCCGAACGCGTCGGGCTGAAGCCGATCGTCGCGCTCGGCTTTTCGGTGTACGCGATCTTTCCGATCCTGCTGATCAGCGCACCCGCCGACGCCCTCGTGGTCGCCGCCCTGTTCGCGTTCTCCGGACTCCGATTTGCCGGGTTGCCCGCCCACAAGGCCCTGATCGTCGGCCCGGCCGAGCGGGATACGGGCGGTCGGGTCGCGGGCTCGTACTACCTCGTGCGCAACGCGGTCGTCATCCCGAGTGCGGCCCTCGGAGGGGCCATCTACGGCGGCTTTTCGGTGCCGTTTTCCGAGGTCACCTACGCCGGGAGCCCGACGGTCGCGTTCGGACTCGCGACGGCGATCGGCCTCGTCGGCACCGGCTACTTCCTCGCGTTCGGTCGGGAGTTCGAGGCGTACGCGTAGCTTCGGGTCCCGCTCCTTTTTTACGCTGCCGGAGACAACCCGCCCCATGACCGACGCGCGCGAGGCGTTTCTCCGTGGCGAGCGGCCGACAGACGTGGCACTGTTTCTCTCCGAGTCGGTCGTCGACGACGAGCGCCTCGAACGGTTCGGCGAACGGGTCGACGGCGGCGTGGTGATCGTCGTCGACGGCGAGCGCGGCCGGAACGCGTTCCGGGCTGCGACCGGGATGGACGCGATGGAGTTCGCCACCGCGGCGATGGACGTCGACGGCGTCGTCGACGACGACCTCGCCGGCGGGCGCTGCCCCGACGGCGACGACCACGAAATGTCGTTCGTCTTCGCGTTCGTCGAAGGGCGAAACGAGGAGGTCGGCGGACTCTACGCCGAGGGCGACGTGGTCCACGCCTACGCACGGTGTGAGTGTGAGACGGCGTACTCGGATCGGTGGGTCGTCGACGCGGCGTGAATCCGGGGACGGCGCCGCCGGAGCGCCTCCGCGAACCCAGCCAGTCCGGACGAGCCACGACCGGCTCCGACAGACCACGGTCGACGTAACAACTAATGTGTGGGCCGAAAAACGTTCCTGTGGTGGTTTCGAATGGTAACTCACGGTAGGTGGTCAGGCGATGCGTGAACGGGAATCCGAGCGGTCGGTGGTGGCGGCCGCCGAGGCGCCCTCCCTCGACACCGTCTTCGACGTCCTCTCGGACGGCCGTAGACGGCGAACGCTCTACTATCTCCACGACGCCGAGGACGGCGTCGCGACGATATCGGACCTGGCCGATTGGGTGACGCTCCTCGAGGACACGAGCGGGCGGGACGCGGTGCTCACCTCGCTCCGGCACGTCCACGTGCCCAAGCTCGTCGACGCCGGGGTGGCCGAGTACGACGCCCGCAGCGGGACCGTCCGGTACTGGGCGCCGCCGGCACTCGAGGAGTGGCTCGAACACGCCTACCACAAGGAACGGCCGTAGCTGTCACCGAAGGCGCGTCGCGTTTTCGCGAAAAAACGGCAGTAGCCACGGCGAGTATCGCCCGCGACCGACCCGACGCAACCGGTCGCAGTTGCCCAGTGCTAGCATCCCGATCCTGAATGTTTAACACGAACGCCCACGTTCGTACGGACGGTGTTACACATGACCGATCACGAACTTCCACCGCTGCCGTACGAGTACGACGCCCTCGAGCCATCGATCTCCGAACAGGTCGTCACCTGGCATCACGACACCCACCACCAGGGGTACGTAAACGGCCTCAACAGCGCCGAGGAGACCTTAGCGGAGAACCGCGAGTCCGGCGAGTTCGGTAGCTCGGCCGCGGCGATCCGCAGCGTCACCCACAACGGCTGTGGCCACTACCTCCACACCCTCTTCTGGGAGAACATGTCCCCCGACGGCGGCGGCGAGCCCGACGGCGCCCTCGCCGAGCGCATCGAGGCGGACTTCGGCTCCTACGAGGGCTGGAAAGGCGAGTTCGAGGCCGCCGCCGGCGCCGCCGGTGGCTGGGCGCTTTTGGTCTACGACCCGGTGGCCAAACAGCTGCGCAACCTCGTCGTCGACAAACACGACCAGGGCGCGCTGTGGGGCTCGCACCCGATTCTGGCCTGTGACGTCTGGGAGCACTCCTACTACCACGACTACGGCCCCGACCGCGGAGGATTCATCGACGGCTTCTTCGACGTCGTCGACTGGGACAAAGTCGCCGAGGAGTACGAGAAGTGCGTCGGTCGCTGGGAGTAATCGAGACCTCTCGAGGCGTCTAACCCCGAGTTTTTTCGAGGTCAGTCGGCGAGCGTAGCGTCCGTGATCCCGACGAGCACCGGCTTTCGGGATGGCACGGTTTCGGTCACCGGCTCAAAGATGGCACGGCACGATCACCGAACCAGGGACGGAAACCACACCGTTTAGGCCCGCCACCGGCGTAGCCGGGGGTATGCCCGTACCGAAGTCGGAGTTCGACGAGCTCCACCCGTGTGACTTCTACACCCCCGCGGAGCTGCTCGAGGGAGGTCGGATGTACACCGTCTACGAGATCGCCCGGCTGCTCCAGGGGCTCCAGCCCGACGCCGAGATCGATCCGGAGACCGAGGAGATCTTGCTCGACTGGGCGATCCCCTGGATCATGACCAACGCGGACGACCTCGTCGTCGCCGAACCCCGGACCGACGAGGAGCCGGGCCACTACGGGCTCGCCGAATGATCCTCCTCGTCGTCGGGGCCGACCGCGTCGACGCCGGGAAGACGACGTTCTCGACCGGCCTGCTCGACCGGACCGGCGCGGCCGGCTACAAACCCCGCGCCGGCAACGACTACTGGTTCGACCACGACGACTGTCTGATGGCCCTCTCGGCGGGCCGGCTCCACGGGAAGGACGCACGGCGGCTGGCCGACGCCGAGGGCGACGGACGCCCGCCGAAGACGCTCAACCCCGTCCACCGGCTCTGGCGACCGACGCCGGGTGGCGGGTCGGGGCTGCTCGGCCGGACCGACCGCGAGTTCGTCGTCGACCGGATCACCGTCGACGGCGAGGACGAGTACGTGCTCAACGCGACGGCCGAGGTCCCCGACGTCGTCGCCGACGCCCTCCCGCTCGAGGCGGCCACGCGTGTCGAGAGCGTCGAGGAGCTAAACGCGGTCGTCGAGCGCCGACACGCGCCCGCTCTGGACGCACTCGCGACGGAGATCACGAGCCGACCGCTCGCCGTCGTCGAGTCCTACGGCGACGTGGCGATGCCGTCTTCGGCCGTCGTCGAGTCCTACGGCGACGTGGCGATGCCGTCTTCGGCCGTCGCCGAGACGGTCGTCGCCGCGGTTGCCGTCGTCGAACCGGGTCGGGCCCGGATCTACCGGGGCGATCGGTACCGTCGTGCCTGTGAGGTCGCCCGGTCGAGCCCGGTTGGCGGCCGTCTCGAGAAACGCGTCGGAGACGTCGTCGACTTTCTGGAGCCCGTCACACGGCTCCCGCTTCCGGCGCTGAGTGCCGACGAACGGCAGGATCCCGGACGGATCGCGTCGGCGTACGCCGACGCCTACGACGCGCTGGTCTCCGTCGCAGGCGAGGCGTAGCCTCCGGGCGCGAGGTGTGACCCCCCGCGGGTGAGATGCAACACTGACTGGTTTTGGGCGGCACTTATTGGAGAAAGGAACCACTCCCTGGGGGAGAGTACCACTCACTGGATGGCCCGGAGACTCATTGGGGGGTGACGCTCGCGGGAGGGACGTGAAACTGGCGACGCCGACCCCGCGCTCACCCCTGGCGAGCCATCCGGGCGGCGAGTTCGACGTGGCCGTACGGTTCGTTCGTGACGCTCGGCCCGTGGCCGACGTGAAGCTCCGCGAGGTCGGTGTCGATCCACTCCAGGACGCGATCGATGCTCTCGATCAAGGTCGACCGATCGCCCTCGGCCAGATCGGTGCGGCCGAAGCCGCCGTTCTGGAAGACCAGATCACCGGCGAACAGGACCTTCGGCTCCGGTGCGTACAGCGAGAGGTGGTCGTCCTTGTGACCCGGCGTGTGGAGGGCGACGTACTCGTGGTCGCCGATCCGGAGCCGATCCTCGTCGTCGACGGCGTGGTCGACCCCTTCCTGGCCGTCGTCGTACCCCCACGCCGCCACGTCGAACGCCCCTTTCACCGCCGGGAGGTTGCCGACGTGGTCCGGATGGGTGTGAGTCAGGACGACGGCGTCGAGGTCGTCGACGCGCCCCTCGAGTTGCGAGACGATATCGAAGTTCGCACCCGTGTCGATCAGGACCGTCCGGTCGCCACCGACCAGGAACGCGTTGCTCGTGAACGCCCGGACCCCCGCCGCGAGGTTGTCGATCATGTCGGCGATAGGTCGGCGATCGGTTTGTGCGTATCGACCCGGGCCGGGCCGTCTGCTCACCGTTTACCGGTTCGCCACCGCGCCCACCGTCTGCTCTATCTACGCTTTCGCCACCGCGCCCACCGTCTGCTCTATCTACGCTTTCGCCACCACGTCCACCGTCCGCTCTATCTACGAGGGACGGAGACCGGCTGTTTGGACCGACCCGGAAGGGAGTCGCGACGTCGGACAGTCCACCTCCCGTGACTGTCCGTTTACCCTTTCACAAGTTCTTTTAGCTACGGCACGTACTGTTCGGCGAATGTATCGGTCGGCTTCGGCCGCGTTGCTCGTCATCGTCGTCGTCGTCTCCATCGCCGCCGCTGGGCCGGCGATCGGACTCTTCTCGACGTCGGCCGGCGACCCGGTAGGCGTCGTCCACGCCCTCGAGGACGACGGAGAGTTCGACAGCACCACGTTCGTCGTCACCGTCGAGGAGAACGGCGACGCGACCTGGACGTTCCGCCACGAGCGCCGACTCGGTCCCGAAGAAGAAGCCGATTTCGAGGCGTTCGCCGAGGAGTTCCGCGAGGAGGAGACGGAGCTCTACGAGGAGTTTACCGTCCAGGCACAGGCGCTCGCCGACAGCGGAACCGATCGCACCGACCGGGAGATGGAGGCGGCCGACTTCAACCGCTCGGCGGGGATCGATTACCGACCCAACGCGATGGGGTACGTCGAGATGTCGTTCACCTGGACGGAGTTCGCGGCCGTCGACGACGGACGCGTCGTCGTCGGCGACGTCTTCGAGGGTGGACTCTACATCGGCCCCGACCAGTCGTTCGTCGTCCAGCCGGGCGGCGAGCTCGCCTTCCAGAGCGTCCAGCCCGAAAGCGGTGCCGAGTACACCGCGACGGATCTAGAACGTGCAGAGTCGGTCACCTGGACGGGCGAGCGGGACTTTCCCGACGGCCAGCCCAGGGCAGTTCTCGTGACGCCCGACGCCGAGTCGGTGGCCGGCGCGGACGGCGGCGACGCGGATAACGGTGCAGACGACCCCGGACGCTGGTTCGCCGCGGTCGCCGTCCTCGTCGTCCTCCTCGCGGTCGGCGTGGCAGCGGTCTGGTACGGCTCCGGTCGGGTCGGTTCCCGCGGCGACGTGCCGCCAGGGGGCGGGCAAGCGACCGACGCCGTCGACGGGGCAGCCGTTCCCGACGAGGAGTTTCTGACCGACGAGGATCGGGTCGTCGGTCTGATCACCGACAACGGCGGCCGAATGAAACAGGTCGACATCGTCGAGGAGACCGGCTGGTCTAAGTCGAAAGTCAGCATGCTCCTCTCGGAGATGGAAGAGGAAGGGACGATCAGCAAACTCCGGGTCGGCCGCGAGAACATCATCAGCCTCCGGGGACACGAACCCGAGGCGACGAAGTCGCCGTTCGAGGAGTGACGTGCCCCATCACACCACCCTCGAAACGGAACCCTTAAAATCACCACCGCGTAACGGTGAAACGCGGGGCTCCGATAGTGTAGTCCGGCCAATCATATTGCCCTCTCGAGGCAATGACCGGGGTTCAAATCCCCGTCGGAGCACTTCCATCCCGACGCCTTCTGCCGGTTTTCGGTCATGCAATAACCCGAGGTAAACGCATGATCGAGGGCATTAACGTTCAGCAGACGCATCGACCCCGACGCCATCTGGCGATTCCCGTTTCTCGTGAGGCAATACGATTAGCGGGGGAAAACCCGACGCCGTCTTGCGATCGCCGAAATCGAGGGGCAATGATCTGGGTTCCCGCCGGGAGGGTCAGGCAATGAAGAACAGCGACCAGCCAACCGACCCCTTGGACGGCATCAAGCTCGTCCCGGAACCATCAGAGAAGTTACTCAACGAGCGCCAGTACCTCGACTACCGGAACGAGCGCGAACAGTGCCTCGAATGGTTGCTGACCTTCGGCAAGGATCCAGAGAAGGCAGAGGGGTATGCAAAAACGACTGTGAGCAACCGGGCATACCGGATGGACCAGTTCTATCGGTGGGTCTGGGAGTACGAAGACGGCTATACGACGAACCCCACACACGAACACGCCGACGAATACCAACGGTACCTCGCCGGGACTGATAGTGATGTCCAAAGTGATTTACCGTTCTGAATGTAACGAGGTGTGATGGGTCGTCTGGACGGTATTTCTATAGAAGAGCTTCACGAGCTTCGAGAGCAGACAGAAGGAGAGATTCCGCGGGAGCGAGTGCTTGCGGCGATCGGCCGTAAGCAGGGTGACAAAATCGAGACGTTGGCTGAACGTCACGGAGTTGTCGAGAAAACCATCCGCAACTGGCTCGATCGGTTCGAGGTAGAACCGATCGAGCAGGCACCTTACGATGCTCCTCGTCCAGGGGGACCATCGAAACTCACTGCTGACGAGCGCGAGCAACTAGAAGAAGTTCTCCAGCAGCCACCAACCGAACTTGGCTACGAGCACCATCTGTGTTCGGTTAAGCGGAGAAACCGACAGGCAGCGCTCTGTTGACGAAGTTATCGTGGTAGACCACGTGGGGAGAGAATGTGTTCAAAACGCTCTCCCCAGATCTCATACGACGGCGGCTG
>LKMJ01000436.1_pt1 | contig 31618 bp, 44 predicted proteins | sample 643391 | NCBI WGS metagenome assembly LKMJ01 (sample SAMN04112250, study PRJNA286221) | soda lake metagenome | biome: soda lake; feature: Kulunda Steppe; material: water; isolation source: sample PL-Br10 brine of Picturesque Lake | place: Russia: Kulunda steppe | collected 2010-07 | reverse complement strand
CACAAGATAATCTGTAAGATGTATGTCGTCATATTCCATATCTAGAACTTCTGCTGCACCTGAACGATGAAATACTTTGTATATTTCACGATATTTTTTAAATTCATTTTGTTTATATTTTGGATTAAAATTTACGGCATCTTCTAGTTTTGTATAATCATATAAGTCATTTTGTTCTAAATGGCGACAAAATAAATATACGGCAACACCATGTAATTGGGAATTCGTGTTTATTTTATTCATATGTATATATTAAATGCGATATATTTAAATTATACGATATAATTTTTACTAATTATAAAAATAACTATATAAATATAGTATTTTTATTATCTTTTTGACGTTATTTTACTATATTCATATAATAATATTTATAATAAAATAATATTCTATCAACAAAACTTATACACTAGTAATGTAAAATATTAAATATGTCTAAAATGGAAAATAATCGCGCCATTATTAATGATATAATGAAAACATTTATCAGTATTATCAAAAATATTCGTGATTTTGGATTTAAATCAGATATTTTCCAAAAAATATTAGATAAACTTAATTATATATCATTTAATTCTGAAAAATATGATTTATATAAAAATCTAATAATTGATATTATTAATTCTTTACCATCAGAAAAAGAACCGTATGAATTTGATTATGATATATGGGATTCTATGTATGAAAAAATGAATAAAAGAAAAAGAGTAATGAGGAATTCTTCACCGTTCAATTATAATAATATAACAAGTAAAATGGGACATATCTGGAATGGAATTCTTAGTTTAAACCATGAACTGAAGTCTAATTAATATCGAAAAGTATTTTAGTATAACTATCATATACAAATGTATGGGTAAAGTTGAACCACCAGAATACGATGAGAATGGTACTAGAAGTGTACGCGTATCACAGTTTACAATTAAAAACAATTGTAATTTGGGTATGTTCGTAGGTGAAGAAATTGAAGATATGTATGTAGATGACCATGGGTGTCTTGTTGTGGAAATCACAGATGAGGATTCCTAGATTAAATCGGTACATTAATTAATGTATCCGTGTATGTTATATACATGATAGACTTGGTTAACGGCATGCCGGTCGCAGAATTGTTCCTCGCAGGAATATTTGCACTTGTTTCAGCAGAAGGTGTTAAATGGATTTTTAATATTAAAGAAAGTAGTATTGGACTACACAGTTCTAACACAGGTCAGTTAATGAAAACACGATATGCAACATTTATATTTACAATTGTAATTTTTGCATCTAACATTATTGCGTTTATTATTTACAATCAATTTCATGAATATATAAACGCTACTATTGAAGTGAGTAACGTATTTATTGATGGTTTAATAGTTGTATTAGGTATTATCTTAGTATGGTTTTATCTTAAAAAGAACCATTATAACCGAGCCGAAAACTAATTATTCTTCTTGATTCGTTGTTTCTACAGATGTTGTGTTTTCCATTAATTCTATAATATTTTCTTCTTCATCATATGCTTCTGGATGTCCACCGAATACAAGTGCGATAGAATCATTTAAGTTTACAACGCTTGCATACACATACCCATCAAATGTTGCCCCTAGTTCCTCAATTGTAAACGTAGCTTCATACTTTGAAACTGTCATAGTTTCATTAGTTGGTTGGTGTGTTGTATTAAATTCATCAACATTATTATTTATTTCAATACCATCTGTTTCTTCAGATATAATATCCATAATATCATCTACAGATTGATATATTAATGGATTTAATTCTTCATTAGATATATTTATAGATGGTGTATTAATAGTTCCAAATATAATTGGTGATTGTGATTCGTTACTATTAATTTGTAATTCATCAGATATATCTTTTTCATATATAGTTAACCAACTAGAAAGTCGAATATCTTGCGTATAATCACTCACAGTAACATTTTCTTCAAATACTATTTCTTCTTGTTCTGTAATTTCATAATTATATTCGTCTGCTAAATTTTCATCTGTTTCAGCCGGAGGTGCTTCATAAGTAGTTAAACCAGCGCATCCAGCTAATAATACAAGTGAAACAACAGCTATTAAAACTAATTTTTTTCTCATGATATAAGTTTATCTTTCAAAGTATAAATAAATTTGTGTTTTAAATGTGAAATCAGCAAAAATATTATATTTATTTTAAATAAATATATAATATGAATAAAAGTAATTCTATAGATGACACATATATTAAAAGGAGAACTGTTACTTCTGGAAAACATACCGAAGTTCTAATTAAAGATATAGGTCATATAAATAAATCAAAAATTGGTATATTAATCGATGTTGCAGAAGATAATTATATTATAGAATTATCTAAAGATTCAAAATTTAAAGATTTATTTAATAAATTGTCAATTGTAGATTTTGATAATATTAATGATATTAAAGGTCAATCTATTGATTTAGTTTTTAATTCTGATATGGATAAGTGTGGATTTGAAAAAGATAACTATAATTATAATATAAAATACGTTAAAAATGATACGTATAAATTTGAAGATGACTTTCATGTTGAAAAAACAATTAAAAATAATTTATTACATAATAAATACGAAGAAAGCAAAAGTGATAATAAAAAAGGATTGAAATTAGATATTAATTCTGTTGAACAAATATGTGATAATTCTTTTAAATTAATTTCCAAAACAGAGTATGGTTCTAAATTAACTTGGGATATAGATATTCCATTAACAACGGAATCTGATTCATCTGAAGCAGCAAAATTAATAGAAGAAGAAGGTGGAGGTAAACCTAGTTATTTGAGTGATATGGGAACAATTTTTATCGTTAATAAAAATGATGTAGATAAAAATTTAGATTATATTTGTTACGATGAATCAGATACATGGGCCTTAGTTGTTCCGAGTACATATGATTCGTGGGAAAAATATGAACCTTCAAATACAACAAATAATAAAGATGTATCATATAAAGAACGTTCAACGAGTAAAAATAATAATGTATCTGTAGGTTTTTCAGCTTTAATAAAAAAGCTATTTCCTATGGCAGGATTTATCTTGATTTATTACGCATTTATACAACCTATGTTATTAGATATGCAAGCAGAATCTGAGGCTTCCGTAGAATTAATTAATACCCTAATTACTATATCTGAACTTATGATTCATATGAGTATGATACTTATTATTCTGACAACAATTACACATTTCATAAAATATTCATTCAAGTGATATTTAATTTTTAAATCAAAATCTTTTTTTACTTGTACTATACAATAACTATATACAATGTTTACAACTATTGAAGATGAGCAGATTATCAGCGGTGAAGCAACAGATGGTTACTTCCTACGGACGGAAGAAGCATTAGAATATGCTGATGAAAATCCTATGGTCGTAGCAGACGTATCGGCAGACCAGTTTGGAGATAATGAATTTGAAGTTCTCGCGGGTCTTAATGATGCTGTTGAACTTCTTGGAGAAGTATCGAATGATATTGATGTTTGGGCACTACCAGAAGGAACGCTTTTTGATGGCGGTCCTGTACTGAGAATTCGTGGTCCTTATTTATCGTTTGCACGATATGAAACTAGTCTTCTTGGTTTCTTGTCGCAAGCAAGCGGGATTGCTACGAACGCATTTGAAACTGTACAAGAATCAGATGATGAAACATCGGTATTGTCGTTCGGAGCACGACACATGCACCCTAAGCTGGCAGCCGTTATTGAACGTAGTGCATTGATTGGTGGTGTAGACGGATTTTCGCACGTAGCTGCAGGAAATGTTCTTGGAAAAGAATCAAGTGGTACAATGCCCCATGCTCTTGTTCTTGCACTTGGTGACCAAGAAAAGGCATGGGATGCATACAACAATGGTGTTGATGAAGATAATCCACGAATCTTACTCACAGATACATTCACAGATGAAGCTGATGAATCGCTTCGGGCAGCAGAACTTCTCGGAGATGACCTTGACGGTGTACGTCTAGACACGACAGGGTCGCGCCGTGGAGATTTCCGACACATTATTAAAGAAGTTCGATGGAAATTGGATGCCGAAGGTCATGAAGATGTAGGGATTTTCATCAGTGGTGGCCTTGGTCCAAAGGATGTTCGAGAACTAAGAGATGTTGTTACTGGTTTCGGTGTAGGGGGTTACATTAGTAATGCTGACCCTGTTGATTTTAGCCTTGATATTGTTGAACTTAATGGTGAACCTACGACAAAGCGTGGAAAGCTCCCCGGTATTAAATCGGTTCGACAAGAAAATGGTGAACATATTGTTGAACCTGCAGAAGAAATTGATGAAGGTATGTTTGAAAAAGTTATTGAAAATGGAACTGTTATCAAAGACTTCACTATTGATGAAGCTCGAAATCAAACGTTGAATTCGGCTGAAGAAGTTTTGGAATAATAAACACGAATATAAATCGTTACTTTCATAAAGCAACAATATAACTAATAAATAGGAGTGAAATAAAATATGACAGATATTAATCCCGAAAGTACGGCACTAATTGTTGTAGATATGCAAAATGACTTCTGCCACCCAGATGGAGCGTTGTATGCAGAACCAAGCCGAGATGCTATTGAACCTGTTCGAGAAATGGTTGAATGGGCTGATATGCTTGGACTTGATATTGTGTATACAAAGGATGTACACGCCAAAACACAGTTCGAAGACAATAATTATTATGATGAATTCGACCGTTGGGGTGAACACGTTCTTGAAGGTGAGTGGGGTCAGGAAATCGTGGAGGAATTAGAGGCTGAAGTATTCAGTGATTTAATTCTTGAAAAGCCAACGTATAGTGGTTTCCACGCGACGAATATTGATGAATGGCTCACAGAAAATGGTGTTGATACCGTTGTTGTTTGTGGAACACTAGCTAATGTTTGTGTCCTACATACGGCAAGTGCTGCTGCACTTAATGATTATAGGCCAATCATTATTGAAGATGCCGTAGGCTATCTTACAGAAGATGACAAAGAGTACGCCTTAAATCACGCCGAATGGCTATTTGGTGAATTAAGTACGATAGAAGAAATTCAATAATTAATTAAAAGACTCAATTTCGTCCTGATATTTTTTTGTTACATCCCCATCCGCATATCGTACATTAAATCCACAAAAATTTACATCTGAATTTTCAAATATTTCTTTTACATCTGATTCATAAACCAAAAACTCTCCATGTGTATCCCATTTATCTATCCACGTAATAATATTATCATCAAATATTCTATCAACATTCTCGTTTTCTAATGCAAATCCCACGGTAACAAATATTTTTTCATCTGCATTATAATTTGAATCACACAATATTTTAATAGTTCTATTTGTAATAGCCATATCTGATTTATACAATTCAGAATCTAAATATGATTCTCTTAATTCTAATTCTTGTTCTATAGAATTTTTTATTTGTTTTGCTCTTTGGGGACTTATTCTTTTACCATCAATTGATATATCATCCGTTCGTGAATTATATGAAACCATATAATTATATTAATCTTGTGTTTACTTTAATGTTGTTATTTAGGCTATAACAGGTATTCTTACGATACCTTCGGAAGAATTAAAATTAATTCTAAATTCAGAGTCAATGGTTAAACTCACATAAGCTGTTTCTAGATTATCTGGCTTATCAACACGTATTATCGATGAACGACTCTCAAAGTCTAATCTCCTATCATATGGGCGGTACATATAACCATGTATTTGAATACCGTCCGGTGTATCCTCAACTCTACGCCATTGGTGCATTAGTGATGAAGAATTAAATCCTGATTCAACAACAATCAATATTTCATCATCAAAGTTGATATTGAAATTATCATTTGGATTTAATATATTATTTAAGTCTTCTTCATCATCAATAATACGAACAAGATATTCATTACTTTCTATCATATCTTCAATACGTATTTTTTGGTCTCTTAAAGTTGCATTTACATCTGTTGAAAAATTCCGCGTTGGATTTTCAGCTAAATTTTGTCCCAGATAATGTGGATTCCATTCGTCTTCATGATTTGTTGGTGTTGTTATTTCATATGGTGGCGTATCCACACGTTCTTCAGAAGGTAACTCAGGATATTCATTTGATGGTTCATTATCATTTCTTCTAAATATATCTAAACAACCAGATAAAGATATTGCACCTATACTACTACCTGAAGCAATAAATTTTCTTCTATTCATTATGTATTATTTTTATATTTATATACCTAAAAGATTATCTCTAATTCTGTGGAATTATTTTTGTTGCAATATTTGTTTCTTCCTCACCAACTAATACATCTATTTTTTCACCGCCACTAAATTCTTCACCATCAGGTGTTTCTTCAATAACAATTGTATCTCCTCTTTCAAATGTATCTTTTTCAAATTCTATTTCTGCTTCTTTATTATCAACATTAATTATAATATCGTTTGTTTCAATACTTGGACCTTTATCATGAATTATTAAAACATTATTATTACCGGTATATTCAATATCTATAATTGCAATATTACTATTTAATGAATTATCTATATCTATAACAAAATTAATAACAAATGCTCCTATAAATATAAATAATAATAACGTTACAAACAAACCAATTATTAATCCAAATGATTTTGTACTATTTATCATTAATTATATATTTATTATATATTGTTATATATTTATCTCTATCAAGACCGTAAGTAAGTAAGTAAGTAAATTATTCTTGTCAATACGTACTTTTTTGACTTTGAGCAGTTATAAAACAAAAATCGAAATATTTATTTATATAAAATTTATAGTATAGTACATGCCAAAAGAATATTCAAAATATCGTCTTTCATGTCCAATATGTAATGAAAAATGGAACGGCGATAGTTTAAACAATATTTCAAAAAATGTTGCAAATCATTGGAATGAAGAACATCATGGACAATTACGACACTCATATGAAAAAATTGATGAAATAGTTATAGGTGGTCATCATGTCCATGAAAATGAACATATTGTTGAAAAAATTCCAATATATATTACTTGTTTTGATGTTATTGATAGATTAGGTCAAGAAGATGGATTTGCTGTCTTAAATGAAAACATGTCACACTGTAAAGAATGTATGAAATTCTTAAGTCATGATGATAAAGATGAAAATAAATATTGTAAAAAATGTAAGAAAAGTCTTCATATTGAAAAGATTCAAAATAATAATCACCAATTAGATTCATTTTAAATCGAATATTTTTAATACCTTAAACACATAATTGTATTATGACGATTCAATCGATAATTAATAAAGTTGAGGATAAACACGATGTTGATATTTTATCCGTTGTTGAATTAGGTAGTAGAGCATATAATTTACATACTAGCGAATCTGACCATGATATTTATTTTGTATATAAACAACCCATAGAAGAATACGTTATGATTGATGGGTATAATGAAAATATTAATGAAGGCGAAATCATTGAAAATTGGGAAGTTCAAGGTTGGAATGTAAAAAAATTCGCAGAGTTAATTTATAATTCTAATCCTACAGCCTTAGAATTCATTAATAGTCCGGTTAAACATTATTATAAGAATTATCGTATCGAGAAAATATTTGAAGGTATGAGAGAATACGCTGTGAATAATGCAAACCCAATCGGATTATACTACCATTATATTTCTTTATCTAAACGAATGTATAATAAATATATTGTTGAAGATTGGGAAGTTGATGAAGAAGCAATACATAATTCCAAACTTTCAGAAAATCTACAATATCAGGATAGTAGACCAAGTATTCAAGAATACGATGGGGATGTAGAACTATCTTTTGGTAGAGCAGGAAAGTATCCTATTCAAGAAGCTTATGAAAAAGGATGGGTCAGAAAAACAACTACAGAGAGAACCGTCAAACGAAATCTATTCCTAATCAGAGGTATCTGCTGCGCGAAATGGGTTAAACATAATAAGTCCATTCCACCATTTGAATTTAATAAATTACTGGATAAACAAAACTTCCTATCTGAAGATGAGGAAGAAAAAATTCGTGAACTAGTAGATAAAAAACTAAATAATAACAATGAATTTATCGGTAAATTTTTGCCTGAATTTATAGAAAAAGAATTAAATACGAAAATAAATGATAAAGAATATAATACAGGTAAATTAAATAAAGACAAGGTTAATTCATTTATTGAAATTACGATTTCGAATTAATTCGTTCAATTTCATTACGCATTGAAATTACATTCCTCATTAGCATTTTAATATTTTGTTCTAATTCGTGTTTGTTCATACGTTGTCCATTTTTTACTTTAGATAATTCTTTTGTAATTTTTGAAATTGTATCATCAAACGAAGCCCAATATATTGGTGGTCTTACGCGAGATTCACTCCAATCAACTTGATTTTTTGTAGATTTTATTATTTGAACATATTTTCTTTGATTTTTGAGTACGTCGTTAACCATCTCTGTTTTTTGTATAGGATTTTTACTCCCAGAAAATAATGTTTCATTAGCATTTATAAGAGTTGATATATTAGAAATCCAATCTATAACATCATCTAATTTTTGTACATTCATATATTGAAATTTTCAATAATACGTTATAAGTATTTTGAAAATAATTTAATTTAAATAAGCATCAACATCTAAAGCAGCTTTAACACCCATACCTGACGCTGTTGCAGCTTGTTGATAATGATAATCAACGACATCTCCAGCAGCAAAAATTCCTTCTACGTCTGTTTTTGTTTCAGCTACCGTATCTGTTCTTGTTTTAATATATCCTTCTTCATCTACTTTTACGTTTGTATTTTCAATATAATCTGTATTTGGTGTGTGTCCAATAGCAAAGAAAACAGCATTAACATCTAATTCCCATTCTTCCGTTTCTTTATCATTTAATTTATCTGTTGGATAACCTTGTGAATTAGTAACCAAATCAAGTGAATCAATACCTTTTTCTTTTGAACCGTTTATTTTAATAGCTTCTGTATTACGTAGTATTTCAATTTCTCCAGATTCAACTTTTCCTTCTACTTCTGTTTGAAGATGGTTATTACCTCTAAATTCTTCTCTTCTATGGATTAAGTAAACTTTAGAAGCAAATTTTGTAAGATAATGTGCTTCTTCTAATGCTGCATCACCTCCACCAATAACAGCCATTTTTTCATCTCTAAAGAAAGCACCATCACATGTTGCACATGTAGATAACCCATAACCCATCAATTCATCCTCCCCCGGTATCCCTAATGTACGTGCGCTTGCACCAGATGCAGATATAATAGCATTAGATTTAATTACTTCTCCAGAAGTTAATGATACTTTAAATACATCATCATTATATATTTCATCGACAATCCCATGCATAAATTCTGTTCCAAATTTTTTAGCTTGTTTTTTCATCTTTTCAATTAATTCTGTTCCACCTACAGTTTCTGGAAAGCCGGGGTAATTTGCAACTTCACTTGTAAGTGTTAATTGTCCTCCCGGCTCATCTCCATGAATAATCAATGGGTTATTTCCATTTCTAGCTGCATATATTGCGGCTGAAAGACCAGCGATTCCACTACCAATTATTACGACAGGATAATCTACGTTATTTGTCATATTTAATACTATATATTCAACCCTTATAATCATTCCCAATAGGGTTTTCATCATAAACAGTAAAATATGAACTATGAATTGGCTCGATAAATTTTTCATCATTATCTTCGTATTCAAAAAGCCAATAATTTGGATATTCTTCTAATATTTTTGAATCATATGCAATAATTTCATAATCATATGTATTAACATCAAAATCATTGTTGTAATATTCATCTGTAATTTTACATACAATTTCAAATTTATTATTATTTTTTCGATTAACATTAAATATAATATATTCTCCTAAATTTGGTTCTGTATTCCATGTAATATGAGAACCCATAACTTTGAAAAAATTTCTCATTGTAGCAAAAAATTGTAATAGCAAAATATCTGAATCCGAAACAGCAAATAAATTATGTTCCGATTCTTGTTTTAACGAACGAAGTTCTCTATATTTTTTAACAAGTGAATCATAAGTTTCATCATATGAACCAAATTTATATCTATATGAAAAATTAGATAAAATTTCAATAACTTCTGTATTAGATTTACAAACTTCATTTAAATTTTCAATAATAAAATTCAATAAATCTACAGAAAATAAACAAAATTCACCTGCAGATATATTATCTGTTTTTTTCACTTCTGTAAATAAAGCTTGACCATCATAATCAATATTAGAACCAATAAAACCACTATCTCCAACAAAAGTATCATATGTTATAGAATCTCCAATGTTAAATATGAAAGTAATTAAATGATAATATTCATTATATATTTTACTAATACCATCTAAAGGTGAATTTTTTGCAGCGATTTGTATTTCTTGTATTAATTCATCTGGATTTTTTGCAACGGTATTATTTGTCATATAATATATAATGATTATTATATCATATAAATTATATGTTATTTTAAATATTAATTATCAATAAAATATATAGGATTACACAATCATATACACTACAATGTTATCAAAATTAAAAATAAAAGATGGCGTATCTCCAGTTATTGGGGTTATATTATTAGTCGCTGTAGCTGTTGCACTTGTTGTATTAACTAGTGTAATAGTGTTTAATGTCGGTACAGAATCTGATTCACAGTCACCTGATACATCTATTGATTTTAGTCAAACAAGTAGTGGTGTATCAGTACAAGTTGTATCAAATAATAACGTGGAAGAATTTCTTATACAATTCCCTGATGGTAATACACAAACACTTTCTGGAAATATCGGTAGTTCAACTAATTTAGTTGGTCCAGAAGGACAATATAATGTTGTAGCTATAATGCCAGACGGTGAAGAACAAGTTATATTATCAAAAACTGTTGAAGGTCTTGATTATAGTGGTGTATTCATTGTTACGCAAGATGAAGAAGAAGATGAAGTTGAAGCTAGACTTGCACAGGAATTTGATAATGTCGATGATTACGATTTAAATCTTGAAGCAAATGATGAAGATGATGAAAATGAAGATATATTACAATCTTCATATTACCAAACGAATTATAATTTATTAACTAATAATTTAGTTAACACCGAAACGACATCTCGTAGTGAAATTATTAAATTAATTGGTATTACAACACGCGAAGAAGCGACAGAAACAATATATGAAGATGAAGATGATGAAATGATTGTAGATATGGCAAATGTTGGTGAAACGATAAAAATCCATGAAATGACAAACCTTTGCCCCGGTGATGAATTAATATTATCAGAATCTGATTCAGATGATGAATTAGCAAGTGAAACTATTACTGTTGAGAATGATTGTGGTGAACTCCGTAAGATAGCTCGATATTATAACGGAGAATTGACGGCAGCAGAATTAATTAACCTATGGAATTTAAATCTTGATTACTTTGTGTTTATGTACGACGGTCAACCACAACCAGAACTACCAACAGACCCCGTACCAGTTGATGATGATGGTATAACTGTTGAATTTAATATTACAAATGTTGAAAACGATAATCCTATATCTGATTCTACGGTTGTACTAGGAGATAAACGAACAAGTACAAATGATGATGGTATTGCAACATTTGAAAATGTAGACCCCGGTGAAGATGCATTAACAAGTGAAGATATTACTATTGTTGATGCTGTTGCGTATAGAAGTGGATTCAAACCGTCTGATGTACGAAGTATTCCATTAGATTCAAATTGGGATATAGATGAAGAAACAGATACACACACAGAAGATATACAATTAAAACCATATGAACGTCAATCACCGAGACAAGAACGAAAAACTATTAGTTCCGATAGGAATTCTATATATAATTTCTCTGATGACTATAGTGGTGGTGGTGCAGTTATAAGTGGTAATGGTGGCGATGGAACATTCACAGACACAATTAGTGGCGGAGGTACGTTTTATACTAGTGGTGGTTCTACTCCAACTACATTTAGTAGTCAATCCCCAGTCAAAGAATATGTTCAACCAGAACGAATATTTAACGTTATTGATATTGATGAAAGCCTAATTCCTGAAGGTGGAGAATTCATGGTTAGAACTAGTGTAGCTAATTATGAAGAAGAAAGTATAGATGAAACTGTAAAAATATACGCTGTAGATAAAACAGTTGATAACGATAATATAAATATGGATGAAGATGCGATAGAATTAGGTAGTGAGACGATTTCATTGGCACCAGATGAAACAACCGTTAATGAACAAACATTACAAATAAATGATATTGGCGAATATAATGTGTATGTCTATTTAGATGGATTAGATGAATATAAAGTAGCAGGGGATTTAGATGTGTTTGATGCTGAAAAAGAAAATACAGTTATTGACGGTGGAACTATTGACCCAACAAATGCAAATACAGATGATGATGTCACGGTAACTATCACAGGTGAAGATATTGAATATATCGGTGATGATACAGCACCAAATGATGTAACCGTAGATATATTTAAAAACGGTATTAGAGTTACAGAAGGTGATGTTACTCTTGGTGATAGTACAAGTAAATTAGAATATAATGAAACATTTTCGAACTCTCAATATGTTCAATTCCATGCAGGTATCCAACAATCTCAAGATGTATCTATACTTGGAACAAGTGTAATAACAGAAAGTGCTGTTGGTGAAGGTTATATGGGAGCTTTTGATGCAATGATTGAAATTACAAATGATGATGATGAATGTGAATTAGGAATTAGAACAAGTGGACAATTTGATTGTGAAGTTGAAACAGACCACGAACCACCAATAGAATTTGATGCTACAAACACAAATATTGATTTCGCTGACTTAGATGAAAGTGATGTTGATGCAATAGAATTTAAATGGGTATTTAATTCTACGAATTCTGTATCACATAATTATACAGGTAGTGAATTATCTGACTTTATGACAAGTGTAAAGAATGGAGACCCATTAACAGATGATATATTTACAGAAGATAATATATTTGTAGAAGATACGGTGCATATGGTTGAATTTAGAGCAGATATTTATATAGATGGAGACAAGTTCGGAGCTAGAGATGCTTTGTTTGTAAATGCATTAGAAGATACAACAGATAAAACACAAATAACAGGTTCAACTATAAATGAAAATGTATTAGATATAAATATTTTTAATCCTACAGAAACGGTTACAGAAGATGTAGACTTAGAATTTATTAGCAAAGAAAGATATGAAGAAGATAAATCAGAAAGTGAACGAAATATTCAAGATATAGAAGATACTTATATAACTAGCACACAGAATGTAACTGTTCGACCTGAAAATAGTAAATTAATTACAAAAGAGTTTAGTGATGAAGAAATGATTGAATTATCTACAGATGATGAATTAGAAGCTGGTCAAACAATTGAAATATGGGCAAGATTATCTCATGTGGAAGATAGTGCAGATGATGATTTCTATACGACTATTGAAATAACGGTTCCTGAAGAAAGTATAGATGCAACAATTGAAGGTAGTATTGATATTTGTGAAGATTGTTAAATAATTAATTTATTATTTCGCACGGGATAGTTTTAATATTGTATAGTACATACATGAATTTATGAATTATGGTACAGACGTAATAGATTCTGATAATATAAATGATGCTGCAAATAAAATTTTGAATGCACATTTAGCTGGAAATGTTGTTATTATATGTTCTACGTGTGTTGTCAAATATAAAGGTACTGCAGAAAGTAAAATACCTCCTGAAAAACGTACAATATTACTTAAACCAGATAATTCATTATTAGTTCATTCTTCTGATGGTATCAAACCTGTTAATTGGCAAAAATCAAATTCATCAATTGACTTTAAAATCGAAGACTCTACGCTTCTTATAAAATCAACACATAAAGAGAATGAATTATCTATAAAGTGTTTTACAATTCATAAATCAATCCATTATATGCCACCAGAAGAAGATATAAAATCTATTGTCGGGACAGAAAATGATATGCATTCAGCTATAATCAAGACACCAAATATCGTTGAAGAAGGATTACATTCATTAGAACATGAGAAAGAAATTCGTTCTGGTAGTATTGATATATATGCAAAAGATAAACATAATAATTCTGTCGTAATTGAAGTAAAAAGACGAAAAGCTCAATTAAAACATGTTGACCAATTACAACGTTATGTTAAAACTATATCAGAAAATAAAAATGATGTTCGCGGAATACTTGTTGCTCCAGATATTAGTGATTCAACCCAAACAGAATTAAATAATAGAAATCTTGAATTTTGTACTCTAAAACCAAAAGATGTAATACCTGATGATTTCTAATCACTGATTTGGTTTTATATATCCTCGGTTAAAACCACAATAATTACCGATTTGAGACTCACCTATGGAACAAGTATTTTCATTCATATTAACTGTAATAACGTAACCACTATTTTCACCGACGATTTTTCCAATACATTCTGAACCTTTAATAAATGTATTTCTCAAATCGACGTTTAATATACTACTTTCTGTTAAATTCCATCCCACAAAACCACCAACTACGTTATTACCTGCAATTGTAGATTTTTTAATCTTTGAGCCAACAACGTTTCCATTTTTACTGAATCCAACGATAGAACCTACAGCGAAATCCCCCACAACATGTGCATTTTCTAAGGTTAAACTATCGATTATACATTCTGAATCGATTACACTAAATAACCCGACATTATTTTCATTTGGTCGATTAATGTACATGTTTTTAATAGAAAAACCATCTCCATCTAAGTAACCTGTAAATGGTTCACCTCCGTTATGTTTTGTTAGACCGATAGGATTAAATCCTTTACCGTCATTCCATCTTTTTGTTTTAGTTGCATTTATATCACAACCTAACGTGAAAACGCATGTTAAGCCCTGATTAATCGCTTGTAGCTCATGCACGTTTGTAATGACGTAGGGGTATTCTTCTGTCCCATTTCCTTTCATCTCAGAGAGTGATATGGGTTCTTTAGTTCCCGTTTCTGGTGGATTATCATCCGTTACTCCGACCATGATTATGCCATACTTACCAGTCACATAAAGGTTGTTATTTATCTATTTATCAAATAAGGATATTTAATTATAAAAATGTTATTCTGTAACAAGGTACGTATCGTTATTGCGCGTTTAATCGTTATATAAATGTGTTTAATGGTAGATATTGATTGAATCAATACTCTATTATATGTAGTTTACAAAGTAAGAAAATTATATATTTATTATATGATAATTTTTTATAAAATAACTTAATTTGTTAAAATATATTAAATTTTTAATATCTTAAATATACTTTACGGTACTTTTGATTATCAAATATTAAACATATTCACAAATTTATTATCTAGATTCGTAGATTATTGAGATATCACAAATATTTATATGATTACAGAACAATATTACATTATGGATATTTCAACTTTTGATGATGCGGAAGAAAACATAAAAATAACAAGGGAGGATGATTGGTGGTTAATTCATCATAAAGAATTAAATATAACTACACAAGGAGAAACAAGATTACATGCTATACTTATGTTAGCTGATGCAATTGCAGCATATGAAGATTCAGATGAGGATTTAGTTGAACTAAGTAAAGATGTATTTATACCTGATGAAGAAATGTTAAATTTTATAGAAGAATATAATAAAAATCCAGATAATAAATTATAATTTATTACAATCTAATAATTCAGACAATTCTTTTATTGTTCCATCATATTTATGTAATTGAGGTTCACCATCTATCATTTTCCAATATCCTCTTTTTGCAAATGAGTTCATACTTGAATCGTCAACTAACTCTAAATTACTTGGTCTATTATCCCAAGATATTGTATTCAAATGATGTACATCATTATTTATAACAGCTTCAAATCCATATTCTGAAATAGCAACTAAATCATGGATATATACGGGTTTATCATCGTTTTCTGTTATTATATATGTCTTTCCTGTTTTACGACTTGTTTCAAGAGATACGCCTGATTTTTTATTCATATAATATATTATATTTAATATTAATAAAAGTTTACTACAACCAAATGAATTTATTTTTTATTAAAATATATACTTATACTAAACCCAACAACAAAAACTATAATTGATATATATTCAGGAACAATATTAGGTATACTGAGAGCAATTATTATTAAACCTAATGATGTAACATATTGTATTATCTTTCTATCAACTAACGGGCGTAATATTGATTTATATGAAATCGTCAATATTGAAATTCCTGTTGCAATTAAACTAGCTATAAATGCATACCATGCAGTCTCATAATCTAACATAATTGTATAATCTATTGGTTGAATATTTATACTAATTAAAAAGGTAAATAATATTATTATACCGGGTTCAATTATCCAAATCGTTTTATTTATCGGGCTTATTTTATATGCCAATGCAATTAAAGCAATCATAGAACCATACTTAAATATATTAATATTTAATAATGGTTCAATAATAGGAGCTGTGGCAGCTTGAAAAATAGCTAATATAGATATAAAAATCCCAATTATAATTGTTCTTTTTATTTCTGTAGATGTATTCCCATCAAATTCACTTAAAATTACGCCAATACTAGCTCCACCCCCAATTATAAATCCGCCAACTAATATTGCGTCAACATAATTCGTAAGACCATTACTAAGGATTATACTAATGAATACGCCATCAAGTAATGGCAAACTCATAATAAAACCTAAATATCTATATTCAATAGGTATATTTTGAATTATATTGTTATTAACCATTCTGAACACTATTCAATAATAATATTATGTTTGCGTATATAAAAACTCTACGTATAGTGGCAGAAATATTAAATAGTTATGAATGTAATTAAAATATATGAAAAAATTAATACAAATAATGGACTATGTTATATCATATGATTATGATGGGGAAGGATTTGATAGTTTAAATGGTATAAAAAAATTTAATTCAAATAATAATCCTTATATTGATTTTAAATTTGCATTATCAGATTCTGGTTCAGCTTATTTTATGGATGAAAAGAAAAATTTTGAAAATGATGACTTTTTATTAAATTCGGTTACTGTTAAAATATATAAAAATAAGATAAAAATATGTCATCCTTATGTACCTGCAGAACAATGGGCAAAATTAGCAAGTGATAATATCATAAAATCAATAGTTAATAGATATGATTCATTTAATTGTTCCACAACAGAATATACTATTAATGAAGATAATTATTTTGGTTGCCCTCACCCTCATATGGATGAATATGATGTTGTAAAATTATTTAACAATTCTTTATATAATTTTTCGTTAGAAGATTACGCAAAAGATGAATTATCTAATATAGATTTAAATATTAAAGATGAAATATCTTTACATGTCTTGAAAGATTTATTTGGAAACAAAATTGGAATATATTATGTTGATGAAAAAGATATGTTTTATTTTGAAGAAGATAATCTATTCGAAAAATTTAATGAAATGGTATTTAAATTATTAGTTAATAATTCACCATATGAATATGTATCAGATTCATCTAAAGAATTAATTGATTCTGACGTTCTTGTTTTATGGTTATATTGGTATGGTTATCCAGCAATTAATTTTTGGGACTATATTAATAAGTATCTTTATTTAGATAATGATAAATCATATTCTCGAAAAAATTGTTTTAATTATGTTCGTGTGAATTCACCTTATATAACAACATTAAAATTGAGAAGAATGGAAGCTGATTTAATTGAACTATTAGATTATGAATATCCAATACGAGATATTAATAGAGAATCGATGATAAAATATCTTAAATCATCATATAATATCAATATAGAATCTATCTTATGGGATAATGGTATAGAAGATAATATTAATTCGTATGTAGATGTACATGTTCCACCCAATTCTTTTGATTATGAACAAAACATAGGCTATAAAGGAGATATAATATATTATAAATCAAATAAGTTACCAGTTAAAATTGCTTTACAATTAACAAGATATAAACCTGTTGCTCCCGTTGAAGATGGATTAATGAGATTTGACGAATCTATTAATACGACACCATTTGCTTGGCACGGAAAGATAATCGGTGTTGAAAAATTAAATAACACCCTTACAAAATCAGATATACAATCTGAACTTAATTTAAATTCATCATATATGTTATATCGGTCTATATTTGAAGATGCATCTCAACTTAGATTAAAAGATTTAGATGAAAAATTAGACTATCAATTTAATGAGCCAGATACGACGGCGTGGGATTAAACAGATTTTTGTTCTTTTTTAGATTCTTCCGTTATATATAACTCTTCATTTTGATTTATTTGAAAATCATAAACAGGTATTTTTGGAGCGTAATATATTCTTAACTCATATTTCTTAATGCCATTTTTATATTCTTCTTGAAAGTTTAAATTCATATGGACCGAACCATTTGGATAATTACTCATTATTGTACCTACATCTTTTATTAGTTTTGATTCTAATCTATTAATGTTATCTGGTGATTTCGGTAAAACTTCAACAGAAACTTTTTGACAATATGAATATATATTAAATTTTTTAAAATATTCATCTTGATTTACATATTTCGGTTCACCATTTTTTACGATTTGTTTTATATAATCATGTTTTCTAATAAATGATATATATTCACGGAAATAATTTGTCATTTGATTAACGCGTTCTTTTTGTTTTTTCATACTTATATATATGAAAATGTCCCTTATTAATTTAATGCGTAATTTTATTTAAAAATTTAGGTGTTGATAATTTAGAATTCATAGCCTTTGAAATACAATCTTGACAGAAGATATCTTCATCATATAAATATTTATCTGGAATTTCTTCAGGTGTTTTAATATATCCTTTGGTATCTGTTTTACACCATCCAGAATATTTATGTTCTTTCGATAACTCTTTATCTTCAATTGATTCTGACGCCCAAGAAAGTTGCGTTGGAAGTATTATATGAATTTTATTTCCCCAATTTTTTCCTTGAATAAGATAATATTTTTCAGACATATATTATAATTATCATATAAGGTTTTAAGTTTATACTTTCCTAAGTGAAATAAATAATCGTTTTATGTGTAAATTTATTAATATTTTATAGTATACTTATAAATCTTAATAAAATATGATTAAAATATCCATAATACGTATTTAATATACTTTACATACCGGGTTTAAAGTACGAATGAAAGTTTGACCTATTGGTACTTTAGCTGTGAACTTTCATAGATTTCCTTGAACAACAGATATTACTTGACCATCGTATTCTTCTTCAAATACGTTTGGTGCTAATTGTAATCTGAGTCGGGGACGACCTACATCGATAGGAACTTTCTCTGTTATGATATATCCTCTTTCTTCAAGTGTTGTTTTTGTTCGAGAGAACGTAGCTTTACTTGCAAGCCCACAATCTTCTCCCCATTTACTCACATCGTACAGTAGGATGTCATGCTGTGCTGCTACAAGAAGTGCAGCAGCAACTTCATCCATTTCATCCATACCCGTATCAAATCTGTCTATACCCTCTATAACAGATTGATAATCATTTGCAACTTCATCACCTAAATCTTCACGCATCGTATCATAGATGTGCTGTAATGCAGGTGTTCGAATATTGAATTCTTCTGAATTATTTTCAAGTTGTTCTACCGTATTTTTCAATGTATCATCGTATTCTTCTTCACTAGAGATTATAACATTCCCAGTTATATCAACGATACAACGCAATTCATCATCAGAAGCAATGATACTACCAGATATGTTATCATTATTTATTTGGAATAGTTGCAAGTGCTCATATTCCATAAGTTCTACAGTTTTTGCCGCTGATAAGAAATCATTTTGGAGAGAACGAATTACATCCTCATTAGCCATGATTTTCGCGTGCGTAGATTCGCCTGCATTAAACAGACCATCTATAATATGTTTTGTCAGAGTTTCGGAAGGGTTGATGATGATACTATCATCAGCCAATATTTCGGGAACCAATTCATCCTTTACCTTCTGAGGGGTAGTTTCGGACATTGCATACAAGTATATTGCTGGCATATATTTAAATTTTATGGTGAGAAACACCTCTCTTAAAGCTCAAAGACTTAAAATATACACGAATTAATTAATATTCCAAATTATACGTGCAAATTATATTAGGTAAGTTTTTAACCATAGGTTTGTTATAATCAAGTACTCAATCTCACTAACAGTGTTGTTAGTGGGGTTGTGTTAGTGAGCGACCAAAACAAGCCAAATTACCTGATTTATACAAGTGTGGTTGTATACTAATTAAACTTTACTTGTATTAAAAGGGTTCGTTAGAGTGGAGTTTACCACTAAAGCAACGTTAAACAACGTTTAACGGTACATTTAGTCCGTAAATCCCACTAACAACGCTGTAAGTGAGATTATTTGATATGTTAAAATAAATTAGAATTCGATAAATATATAATGTAATTTATATAATAATTATATATGTCTGTCGTTAATAAAAGTGAAATTAGAAAAATTGGGCGCGAAGTTCGTTCAGATATTCCTGAACCATTGGGTTATTGCTATCCTGCATCGAAAAAAATTGTTAGAAAATTAAAAAATAAATATGGGTTAACAGATAGTCAAGTATTCATAAAGGAAGTTCGTGTAGGAAAATCAGGCACTATTAAACATTATGTAGTTCAATTGAAAGCAAAATGCGTAAAAGATACAGATTATCGTGGTTCTTTATTAATTGATGTGACTTTAGACCAATATTGTGATGAAAATTTATGCGAGAATAGAAATGAAGGCGGCGTTAGAATATCTTTTGGTTCTCAATCAAAAATTAATAAAATTAACATTTATGAATTTGGAAAGGCACCATATAGTAATACGTAGTCTTAAATTTAATGAATTTATCGTCTATGTCAATCAAATTTTCTATGCTACGATAGAAATTAACGATACTAAGTAGTAATTACTATTATTTTAATATTTTATATGTAAACAATAAGTTATTTGTGTATTTAAGAATATAATAAGGTATGAAAAAAGATGTTATGAGTTCATATGATAAAATTGCTGAATTATATGATGAAGAAACATCCAACTCTCAAATGAGTATAGAATATAACTATATTATAAATAAATTTATAAAATCTGTAGATAATGGTTTAATTCTAGATGTTGGATGTGGTAGTTCACCTTTCACAACAGATACTGTGGATACAATTGGGCTTGATTTTTCTATCGAACAACTTAATCAATGTTCTGATAATTCTGTTCCGTTAATACAGGCGGATATGACAGAATTACCAATTCAATCAAATTATTTTAATGGTTTAATAGCTTTGTATTCATTTATTCATATACCTGAAAACTTAAAATTAGATACATTAAAAGAATTTAATCGCATACTAAAAGAGAATAGTTATATTCTTCTTGTCGTAGGTTCAAATGAGTGGAAAGGTTCAAATAATAATTGGTTAAATTCAAATTCAAATATGAAATGGGATATGGTCGGACCAGATAAAACAGAAAAACAATTGAAAAAAGTTGGTTTTGAAATAATTGAAAAAGTAAATGTTCGAAGTTCTTTAGGTGAGGGAGATTGTAAAACATTTTTCTTAATTAAAAATTAATATCTATAAACTTGGAAAACACCGTATTTTCTTACTTAAATTTTATTTTTCATAAAGTTCAGAAATATTTATTTCAACATTCTCATTATTTACTTTTGCAGCAAATCTTAAAGATTCATCAGGAAGTACGTAATTGTTATTTTCAAGTTTTTTCTTTGAAAATGTTCTTGCACCAGTATTTTGCCGGTTTAATTTTGAAACGTATTGATTATCTTGTGGTTTGGATTTATGAGATATTATTGATAGAATGTGATTATCACTTATGTCGTAGGTAACATATGAAATATCTTTTGTTAAAACAGACTCTCTAATATATTTTGAGTAATATATGAGTCCATTGCTCCTAAGCGAAACCCATGGACCTTTACGCCATGTAAAAACCCTAGAACGTGTACTTATATCTTCCATAGTCTTAAAATTATCATCTTTGCTTATCAATTTAATTGTTTTTAAAATGTATATATAGTATTAATATTTTAATATACATTATTAAAATAATATTTGTAATAAATTATAATGTAATTATATGTGGAATTCACCATACAAATGACATCCTCCCCGTCGTAAACGGCGGGATTCTCTCCTTGAATTAGATATTTTATATCTAACTTGTTATTACATTTTGTAGATTATTATATATTGATAAAATATATCTACAAACAATCAATGGTTATATGATACTCAAATAATCTAAACACCGTAAATTTCTAACACATTACAGAGATAATACGTATTTATACGTATTCATATTTGACTATCTATATTTGGAACGATGTTATATTCACTTGCACTTAAATGAGTTTAATATTCATCCTGACTCGAAGTGTGTTATTAAATTAAACTAATTTTTGTTAAATACATATAAACTAGCGTGTGAGGAATTAACTCTATATATTGGCAATTGTTTTTCTAGAGTCCATTCATCAATTAATTTTTTAAAGAAAAATGGCGTAGCGTTTGGGCTTGGATACCAACCAGCTACAAGTATAAGTCTTTGTGTGGGTTCCATTAAATCAAGTACTTCTTCCGTCCATGGTAAACTTTCAGGATGACAAAATAAAATATCATGATTAAGATATTCTGGAATAATTTTATGTTCTTCTTTATTTATATTTGACCATATTGTTTGATGAGATTCATCATATATATTTGTTACAGGATATGAACTATTTTTTTCTGCTGGTTTTGTTGGAGAAATATCTGTTGGATAACAATTACCGCCGTGTTTATTAATAATGTACGACCAATATCCATTTCCAGCACCTATTTCTAAAATATTATCTTGTGAAGATAAATATTTTATACATTCATCTGAAGGGATATATTCTGGGTATTGAGATAAAATATTGTTTTCTGTATTAGCTAGTGTTTTCCAACCTTCTCCAGTCCATTCACTATGTTTTTGACAAAAATCAATCGCCGGATTATATAAGGAATATTCATTGGGATTTAAATTATATTCTTCAGAAACATATTTATTCCATTTTAATATTGATTTAATTTCTTTATATTTTTCGTCTATTGTTTTAGATTCAAAATTTGCTCCTGTTAATTCTTCGATTTGGTCAAAAATAAAATCCATTAATTAGTAACTGTTCGCCATTAATAATAAAAGTAGCGATTTATATTATAGTTCAGCTACAATATCGTAATCTTCATATTTTTCAATTTCAAGGTCATCTTCGGTAATGGTACATAGTGCAAGTCCATTTCCACTACCTGTATCTCGCTCTGCTGCCGCTTGAATTGCTCTACCAGCAATAGCTCTTGATTCTTCAACCGTAATATCATCGTAATATTCATCTTCAAGTTTACCATGAGCAACTTGCATCCCACTACCTGTAACAGCATAATCATCTTCAATGCAACCACCTGCCGGGTCAATTGTGAAAACATGAGACCCCGTATCATCAAGTCCACCGACAATAGGATTGATAGCTGCGAATGGACCGCGACGTGCGAAATTACTTGCAAGATTAGAAATTTCTTCTACACGCATATCTTTACGACGCCGTGCTTCATATAGAGAGGCTTCTGCCCGAAGTTGTTTGATAAAGTCTTGAGCACCACCTACACTACCGACTAGCGTCATTGCGGTTCGTGGTTGAATTTTTTCCACCTTCACAATATTTTTATTAGAAACGAATCGACCACCAAGACTCGCACGCCTATCTGTTGCAATCACAACTCCATCTGTAGCTGCAATTCCAATAGTTGTCGTTCCTGTTTTGGTAACAACATCTGAATCATTTTCAAATGCATTCGTATCATTCGTTACAAGCTCTGGTTCGTATGGGTTTGAATTCATATCTCTCATATTTATTCCTCCTCACAGTATACAGCAAGTTCATCTTCTGTCAGTTGATAAAACGGTTCTTCTTCAGAAATAATAGCAACATCCACTGATTCTGTCGTAACGCCACCTTCTGAAAATTCATCAAGTGAACTAACGGCTAGTTGAATTGCTCCGTCGTGAGAAATATCTTCCGTATATTCCTCTTCAAAGTGTTCAATAATTGCACCACGGTTACGTCCTTCTGCTACGGCTCGCCATTCTGTTGGCGTTCCACCGGGTTCAACTTCAAAAAGTCGTGGCCCTGTTTCATCCACCCCTCCAATAATAAGACTAGCTCCATATGGGCGGCGACCCCCGACTTGTGTTGATTCTTGAAGATGGTCTGCAACTTGCTTTGCCACCGTATGAACACTAGCATGACTCCCATATCGAAGTTGTTCTTGTTGTGTACCCATACGCACTTGGTCTACAAGACGACGACCATCAGGAGTATAACCGGCTGATACCGCGCCGATTGAATCTTCAATCTTGTGAACTTTCTCAATACTATCTTTAACGACAAGACTAGACGTTGGATTTGATTTAGAAGCAAATACAACGCTTTCATTTGTTCGGATACCGACGCCCGGATATCCTCGTTTCACGGCTTCGCGTGCATATTCAACTTGGTACAATCGACCTTCAGGAGAAAATACACTTACGCCACGGTCATACGCTTGCTGATTATTGTCTTTATCAATCATCGTGTATTCACATTAGACCATACACTAATATATGTTTTGATTTTATATAGTACACAACATTTAACTAATATGTATCTCATCTAAATTTTCGTGTGCAATTAAATCATTGTAATCATCAATGCTTAAGGTTTTTCTAATACCACCTATATTAATTAAAATCCATTTTTCCTCATAATTTATCTCTTCAATACGTATATTATTATCTGAAATTTTATTTTCTTTTGATATAGTTAAATTCGTTAGCTTTATTTCAGATTTATCGTTTTTGATAATTTTAGCTTCATTCTTGTTTATATTATATTTAGCTGCTATATATTTCTTCGTATTACTATGTATAATATAAGTATTATCAGATATAGATGCAATTTTACCCTTAATTACTAATTCATCTTTGCTCGTAATTATAACGCGTTCATGTTTAGAATACATAATTTAATCCTGTAAATTTGCTACGGTTTTACCTACTTCTTCACACTGTAGACAAATGGAACACTTAGCTCCATTATCTAATTCTTCCATAGAATACTGGTTCCTACATTGTTCACAATATTTTTTTCTTACTTCTAAAACAGCTTCGTGAAGATTCATTAATTGTAATTAATATATGCGCACACATAAATATTTTGTTTTATAGTCCATTAATTATATAACTGTTAAATTTAATATTTAACTATGAATCAAAATCCATTCACAAAACTCACATCATTTCAAAGAGATATTATAATTGTTCTCGGTAATACAAATGAACGCATTTATGGAGCAAAAATTAAAAAGAAACTTGCATCAATGTATGATACAGATAAAATACACCGTGGGAGATTATATCCAAGTTTAGATACGGTTATTGATTATGGGTTTGTAGAACGATACAATGAAAATCCACGCGTAGAATCATATAAAATATCCCAGAAAGGGATAAATGCTCTTAAGCAATACAATTCATTAACGGATTGTGAATAGTATACAAAGACTATTTAAAACGCAAAACTTAAGTAGTCTTGTATATTAGTATAATACAGACTGAACCAAAATAGTGAGTTGGCATTCACTTGTGTAGTAAGTTATAAACAACTGATAACTATGAATAGTAAAATTGTAAACGAAGAAGATAATGTATCGATTGAAAATGTGAATTTAGAACAGTCAAGTAAAGGAAAACTTATTAATGTGGTTCAAAAACTCCGTGACCGACGTACGGAATTGAACCAACTTGCATCTAAATGGGCATCTAATCGTAATGATTTGAATAGTGAAGTAAAAGAGATTACAGAGTCTGCGAAAGAACATAAACGAAATCGTGATTCTTTCAATGAGAAAGTTCAACATCATAAATCTCGTCGTAATGAACTTAACGAACGAGCAAACGAACTTAAAGAAACTATTAACACACTTAATTCTAAAGACGTAGATGAATCTGAAATTAAGTCTCTAGAAGATGATATTGATGAATTAACGATGAAACAACAAACAGAAGTTCTTGATACAGATGAGGAACGTGAGCTTGTTGATAAAATTGAGCAAAAACGTGAAAAACTATCTGAAAAGAGAGAATTATATCAAAAGTCTCAAAAAGTCGATGAAATGAAAGAAGAACTTATCGACGTTAAAGAAGAAGCAACAGAACATCATGAAAATATGATTAATTTTGCAGAAAAAGCTCAAGAGAATCATGAAAATATGGTTTCTCTTTTCAGAGAAGCAGAAGAACTTCGAGAAGAAGCAGATGAAGCTCATGAGGCATTTATTGAAGCACAAGAACTAGCTGATGAACATCATGAACGTGTTATAACGGTTCAAAATCAAATTGATAGCATGCCAGATGATGATAAAGAATCTAGTAATGTAGAAGAAGATACTGTTGATGAAGAAGCTAGTGATAATCTTTATGAACGTTTCCAAGCGGGAGAATCTATAACGAACGATGATTTGCAGCAAGTTCAACGCGAATAAATAGTATATTAATTCTGAATTAAATACGTAGATAATAAATTATTTATATTGTTCATACGTATACATTAGTAATTAATGGATATATTGCCTAAAAATTGGATTCCGTATGGGAGAACATTATATCTTAAAGATTACGACACATTAATTGTGAGCGATATACATTTAGGTAAATGTATTTCTACAAATAGCACAATTTCATATTCGAACAAATATAATCGTTTGAAAAAAATACTTGATAATACAAATCCAGAAACACTAATTCTAAATGGAGATATTTTTTATTGTTCGTCTAATTATTTTGATAATCAATTAATTGAAGATAAAAAAGCGTTGAAATTTTTAAGTAAATTAAATAACAATGTTTGTGAACTTATTTTATTAAAAGGAAATCATGAATTAGTATTAGGTGGTTTTACAAATAATATTAAATCATCTTATAATACAAAAGACTATCATGTAATTGATGATATTTTAATTCAACACGGTCATTCTTTAGAAAAATCGAACAAAAAAATAAATCATCATATTATAGGACATATTCATCCGAGTGTAAACGAAAAAGGCGTATTTCATTATTGTGAAAAAGGATATAAAAATAATACCGTAACAATTTTACCTTCATTTTGTAAATATGTAAATACAGCGAATATTAATTATTATGATGGAGTATGTCCATTATTTGAAAAAGGTACAATGCCACATAATTATGAAAGTTTAAATATTAGATGTTGAATAATCTTTATCTTTTCGCGTCCCAATTTTAGCATGATTCCCATATTTTAACATCCAAACTTGTTTGTCATCTGTGACATTAATATCCATATAATGTTTTAAACTATCACTAATAGTAAATTTTTCTATTTTATACATATCAGGGCATATACTTTTTATATCTTCAATAGTATCGAATTCATCTAACCAACCCAATTGGATTTGTACGTCAGGACTTTCTTGAAGTTCCATAATTGTATCTATCTCACCCAATGCTATATATGTACCGGTTTTTTATTTATAAGATTGAAACAATAAATAGCTTAAGATTTACTCAATAATATAATTTCATCAAGTTCTCCTTTTGTATATCTTACTTCATAAGACCAATATGTTGAATCTTTTATACCGTGCATTTCAAATGAACCATGTTTATGTATATCATCCCACCAGACTTCATCTGTAACTTGTTTCCATGATTCTAATGGACCGAACGTATCATCTGCTTTTTCCCATTCATCCCACGAATCATATCCAGCTTCGTTTGCTCTTTCTGTAATTTCTTCATCTGTCATAGGTCTTTTAGATTCGTTTCGTTCGAGTAAACGACCATCATTTGTTATTTTAAATATTCTCATAAATGGACGAGACTCTACATCTTTTGATTGCCATTCCATATTATGAGGATTTCCTTCAAACTCTGGCAAATTTACATCATCATCAAGTTTTATAATATCGTATAATCCCATAATTTATATTATGGCTACAATTATATATATTTTGTTATGTTAATTCTGTCGCGTGGTGAAATTCATTTGCTGGTTCACTTTTCCATAAATGTATTAATTCTTTAGATTTTTGTATGATTTCATTTTTAGACATATTATCACATTTAAAATAATCAAAACGTTCCCACAGCGTATTATTATCTAGGTGATATAATTCAATTACTTGCTTTTTTTGATTAAAGCATACTTTATATCTATTTCTTGAATTATAGCATAGTATCATATCTGTATTATATTTGTCCTTCATCATACACCTATATTATATACAATATTGTATAAGTGTTGTTTATTTTTATTTAAAATTCAAATCATAACACTTAATAAACTATGTTGAATACTGTATTATATGAATCAGAACTTAACGGTAAGTGATGTGCATCTAAATATTTTTTATATTACGTTAGGTCTGTTTATCATTACATCCTTAACGGATGTTTATACAACATATATTGGACTCACTTCAGGGTTTGCGGAACAAACAGAATTTGTAGACCAATTGTGGATGCAATTTGGATTAGCAGGATTAATTCTATCCAAAATTATTGCCGTAGGTATCGTTTCTGCTTTGTCGCTCCCACTATATATTGTAAATAAAAATATGACTTTGTATTTTGTATCAGTGTTATATATTATGGGTTCGCTTATTTTTGGCTATGCAACACTACATAATTTAACGCTTTTGGGGTATATTTAATTCTAAATCAATACGTTTATATTTGTACATAGATAATACAAAAGTATGAAAAGCGACTCTCATCAATCCTCTTCGCTAATGAAGGAAGATGAAACCGTTTCAGATGCAGAGAATTTTGTTGTAGATGTTGAAACAAAAATTCAAAAAAGATTGTCAAAAGCACGTCAAAATAAACAAAACGTAGAAGAATCAGATACATCAAAAGAAAATTATAGTTGGTCACCTCCTGTTATTGGTGCTGAATATATAGAGCCACGATATTCAAATGATATCGTTCGATTAAAACTATCTTCGGATTTGCCTAACGGAAACAATACGCTAAATATCACCGTCCCATCTCAAGAAAATATTGAAGATGAATCTACAGAATTAAATCGTTTGCTGTCTTATTATAATATCGAATTGGACGAAATTAGTGATTTAATCGGTGAAAGAATTCCTATCCGAAAAAAAGGAAACACAATTAAAGTAGATTATCCTCCAATTTCCACCATTCCAAATAATATAAAATATAAATCTAGGCGTCTTTGTGAAAAGTATGGTCTTTTGCGATGGGGTCATACTCCAAAAATACAGAATGATACCTATTACTATAGTAGAAATAAATCGTATAACTACATCGATAAACGGACAGCACCATCAATTTCTAGTATTGTATTTGAACATACTATTCGTTTTCAAGAAGAAAATGTAGCTACGACCGTTTTGACTGTTAAAGGTGCTACATCATTATTTGTAAGTATTTTTATGATTCTTAATGTAATGTTACTATCTGTTTATGTACTAACGTCAAGCATCGGATTGTGGATATCAACATGTATATTATTTGCTTTTTTGCAATTTTTCAATTTATTACTAAATGTACGTATTATCAAAGAAGGATTTAAAAAATTAAAAACATGGATGTTCCCTAAGTAATTAAAATTATTTTTTAAAGCATTCACGCTGTAAATACATTCAAAAGTCAATTTATTTTCATTGATTTAGATTTATGGGTTAAATAGTAACCTTTATGTTTGTCAAAAATTAATATTTTTATATATGTCAGATGTTCCAGCACAAAAATTTCGATATGGTTTTGTTATTAAAAATAGAAAGATTGAAAATGTTGATAAAAAATGTGAAACACTAGATAATTGGTTCAATAATAGATTTTCTGACTTTGAAGGTGTGGGTTTTGATGGCGGATTAACATATCAGGCAGGTTGGTTATCTGAAGGTGAATATATTATTGTAGGAGTACCTATTCTTGCTGATGAAGCCGTATATTGTGAAAATGATATTAATCAATTAGGTAATTATGTAGCAGGTAAATTTAGTATTGATACGTTTGTAAATGAAGTTAATGATGCAATTAATATGTATGAATCTAATATTGTAATCGAGAAGAAAATTCGTGATGTTTTTGGTGATATAGTTCCTGAAAATCCATCTATAGTTACAGCTTCAGGTTCAGCATAAATTATATTCTGCATATAAAAATATCTAGCTTTTATATAATTTAAAAGAGATTATTATTCATTCAAATCTCGAATATATACGTGTAATTGATTTCCTTTAATTTTCGTAAGATAGTGATAAGAGGAATTCTCTGATAATTCGTCTACTCTTCTTGTAATTTCTCTCGTTACTTCATCAAAATTCTGATTACTTTTTGGCATAATTTTAATATACGGATTATTTTCATCATCATCATTATACGTTATTTCTGCTACATTTTCAAACTCGGTGAATAAAACTGTTACAAGACCAGATAGTTCTTTAGACATATAAATTAATATAAAGAAAGAGGTTATATATTTTATTATATTATTTTGAATCAAAATACTTATTTAATACCAAATATTATCTTTTAATATGAAACACAAAGTTGAAAATGGAGATGTTATTTTAAGTTTAACAGATGAAAGCGAAAATGAATGGCAAATCGTCAAAGATGATAAGACGACGATTACATTTGATTACGGCGTTATAAGTAATAAGAGAGAAGAAAGAGTAACGTTATATAATAATGGAATAGCTGTAGCATCAATCGTAATCAACGATTATTCTTCTGAATCAAAAAGATTTATTCAAGAAAATATTATTAGTTAATCAGATATATTAACTTTTATACCTTGTTGGGCTAAATATTTCGTACTTGAATGTATGAAATCTTCTTCATTTGAACCTTTTGTAGCCAATGACATCCGCATGAAATATCAATTCCTTCATCCCCAAACAAATTTTCCTTTTCAAAATCAAACAATTTTACTTGCAAGTTTATATCTGTCCAACCAGAATCTAATTCATATTCATTATCTAGTTCTTTAAATGTTTTTCTATGGCGTCTTTGGCGTGCCGTATCATACGTTGCAATTGTAATTGGAACAATCGTTTTCTCACCACCATAATATTATCCAATTTGATTGGATGAAAAGTGAAGATAATACATTAATTGTAGAATAAAACGTTAATTATTTTCTATCTTAATATCTTCGAAATTATCTTTTAAGTATTGTGCTTCTTCTTCTGTTGTTAACACGTTCCAGATTATATCTTCTGCCCGCGTACCAAATTCGTATTCTCCTATAGCATTTCCAATCTTAATTATTGAGGGTACTTTTTCAGAAGAAACATCCATAGCTTGCTTCTTTGTCATTGTTAATTCATGTGTTAATTCTGTATCAGGAATATCAATATTTCTATTTTCAAATTCTTCGACTAATCGTTCAACGAGGTCTGTTTTTCTTGGATTTTTATTTTCGAGCCGAATATGATTATTTGTTTTTTCAACATAGCGGTATAAATATTTT
>LKMJ01000435.1_pt1 | contig 31641 bp, 23 predicted proteins | sample 643391 | NCBI WGS metagenome assembly LKMJ01 (sample SAMN04112250, study PRJNA286221) | soda lake metagenome | biome: soda lake; feature: Kulunda Steppe; material: water; isolation source: sample PL-Br10 brine of Picturesque Lake | place: Russia: Kulunda steppe | collected 2010-07 | reverse complement strand
GTGCCGGCTCCGGCTGGTCAGGGCCGCGGGACCGCCTCGTAGGCCCGGAACCGTCGGTCGAGGTGGTGCTCGACGAAGGCCCGCGCGTAGGAGGCCGCACGGGCCCGGGCTGCGGGGTGCTCGCGGGCCAGCACCGGCAGCGCCGACCACTGGCCCCCCCGGGCGAGCAGTGCGACCGCCTCGACCACCTCACGATCCACGGCCCGGGTCCCCGTCGGGGCACAGTCGGGGCACAGCAGTCCGCCGGCCTTGACGCTGAGGAAGACGTGCTCACCGGGGGCGCGGCACACCGCGCAGGCGTCGGTGAACACGTGGAAGCCGATGATCGACGCCAGCCGCAGCAGGAAGGCGTCCACGAAGATCGCCGGGTCCTCAGGACCGGCGTCGAGGGCCTGCAGGCCGGCACGCAGCAGCAGGAACAACCCGTTGTCGCGCTCACCCTCCTGCGCCACGTGGTCGACCACCTCGACCATCACCGCGGCGGCCGCGGAGGTGGCGAACTCCGCGCGGACAGCGGCGTGAGGTGCCAGCAACTCCGCCTGGGTGATCGTGTCGAGGTTGCGACCCTCGTACAACTCCAGCTCGACATGGCTGTAGGCCTCCAGCCGACCTCCGAACCGGCTCCCGGGCCGTCGCACCCCCTTGGCCACCGCCCGCACCTTTCCCCGCCCCTGGGTGAGCAGGTGGATGATCCGGTCGGTCTCACCCAGCTTGTAGCTGCGCAGCACGATGCCCTGTTCGCGGTAGCTCGGCATCAGCCACCACCTCCGCCACCGGCTGCCGTCACAGCAGCGGCCACGGATAGGGGTGCGCCACCTCGGGGTGCGGGAAGCTGGCCCGCTCCAGCAACGCCACGCACCGTGCCGCGATCGCACCCACCTCCTGCTCGGTCAACAGCAGCGCGAGCCGCGCGGCCAGATCACCGGCCAGGGACGCACGCAGGGCGTCCACGTCAGCCAGCAGCGCGGGCGGGACGGGCTCCCCGGCACGGTCCCAGGCCACGGTCCTGAGCTTGGGCTCGGTGTGGAAGCACACGCCGTGGTCGACCAGCCACACGCGCGGCGTACCCGCGTCCTCCAACAGCACGTGACCGGCCTTGCGGTCCGCGTTCTGCACCAGGGCATCGAACACGATCATGCGGTCGAGCTGGGCGGCCACGTCCTGCTCCCCGTCCTCGCGCAGGGTGAAGTAGTGCTGCTCACGATCGTGTGCCCGGAACGCCTGCACCGACCCGCGACCGAAGGGACCATCGGTGCGTACCACGGTGGTCGGGACCTGGTCCCACCCGAGCGCGAGCGAGACCTCGTAGGCCGCCACCTCGCGACGGTGCAAGGTGCCCGAGGGGAAGTCCCACAGGGGACGCTCACCGCGTTCGGGCTTGTAGACCACGAGGTCGTGCGGATCGAGGTCGTCGATGTCGGGTTCGCGCCCGAGGTCGCCCGCGAGCTGTTCGAGGCTCCGCGGATCACGGTCGGTGAGCCGCGCCAGCAGGGTGGCGTTGGACGCGTCGGCGAACCGCCCCACCACCTCGAGGGGTGCCGCGCGGAGGCGCTCGGTCGCAGCCGGTGGCCCGCTGCCCGTTGTCACCGGCTGAGGGAACCGTGCCCGTTGGTGGCCGGGCACACGTGGGAGCCATCGATGTCGGTCGGTCGGCCGCACAGCTCGCAGGTGGGACGTCCCTGCTCGACGACCTCCACGGCGTGGGCGGCCAGCCGGCGTGCCTGGTCGCGATCGAGCCAGATGGTGGCGGTGCGCGGCACGCCGTCATCGTCCTCGAGCAAGAGTTCGTTCACCTCGATGAGGAACCGCTCCTGCTCACTGTCCATGCCGAGCGACAGTTCCCCCACCCGCCACAGCGCCTCGAGCGGGACCCGCAGCGCCATCGCCGCCCGATCCCAGTCGGTCACCGGGCTGTCATCCATACGGATGAGCAGTTGCGCCAGCAACTCGCCGATGCCGCGTGCCTGCCCCTTCTCCAGCAGGAACTCGACACGGTCCTCGCCCTCCTCGGCCTGGAGGAAGAAGGTGCGCTGTCCCGGTACCCCGGTGAAGCCCACGGTGACATGGTGCGGGGCGTGCATCTCGACATCGCTCACGAGCTCGCCTTGGCCTTGAGGGGTGGTCCTTGGGTGCCGGTGTCGTTCACCGTCAGCAGCACGGGATGACCCTGTGCGGGCAGGTGCAGGACGGTGATGGAGGCCGGTGAGATCACCAGCCGTTGGAAGGTGTCGAGGGGCATACCGAGGTGGTGGGCGACCACCGCCTTGATGACATCCGCGTGGCTGACGCACACGACCTGGGCGCCGCGGTGCTCGTCAGCCAGGGCCTCGGTGGCGTCGACGGCACGGGCCTGTGCGCCACGGATGGTCTCACCGCCGGGGAAGGACATCCGCGACGGGGTGGCCTGGACGACCTGCCAGAGCTTGCGTCTCCGCAGTTGCGACAGGGGCTTGTCGGTCCACTCACCGTAGTCCACCTCCCCCAGACCGCGACGGGTCCGCACCCGTAGCCCGTGCGCGCGTGCGACGATACGGGCGGTGTCCTGCGTGCGCTCGAGGGGAGAACTGTAGACCGCGGCGATGTCGGCGGTGGCGAGGCGCTCCGCGGCAGCCTCGGCCTGAGCGACACCCGCGTCATCGAGGTGCACGCCGGGCGTCCAGCCACCCAGCCGCTTGCCTGTCGCCGCGGTGGTGGCGTGGCGCACCAGCACCAGGGTCGTGCCGTCGTCGGTGGCCACGTGATCCCCCTCAGGGTCGCGGTGAAGATCGGTGTCGGGGTCGAGATCGGGGTCGCGGTCGCGGCCGGGGTCGCGGTCGAGGCCGGGGTCGCGGCCAGACCGCAGCGCGAGGTGCGCGTCGGCCGCGGTGGATGCGTGAGCGCACCCGGCGGCCCTGCCGCGTTCGGAACCACCGGCCCCGTCGGGATGGAACCTAGCGAGCTACCGGCTGTTCGAGCATCCACTCGACGGCCCGCTCCGCGTGGAGGCGGGTGGTCGGGAACCAGGCGAGGTCCACATCCTCGGGGCCGAGCAGCAGCTCGATCTCCGTGCAGCCGGCGATCACGCCCTGACACCCGGCGTCGGCCAGATCCTCGATCACCGCGAGGTAGGTGTCGCGGCTCGCGGGCGTGGTTCGCCCGTGGACGAGCTCCTCGTAGATGCTGCGGTGCACCTGCTCGCGTTGCGCCGCGGACGGCACCACCACCTCGATGCCGTGGGCGGCCACGCGATCGCGGTAGAAGGCCTGCTCCATGGTGAAGCGGGTACCGAGCAGGCCGACCCGCGCGACCCCGGCAGCGGTGATCGCCGCTGCGGTGGCATCCGCGATGTGCAACAACGGGATCGAGGTAGCGGCCTCGATCGCCTCGGCCACGCGGTGCATGGTGTTGGTGCACAGCAGCAGCCCCTCAGCGCCGGCGCTCTCCAACCGGTGCGCCGCATCGGCGAGGAGTGCGCCGGCACCGTCCCAGTCGCCGGCGCGCTGCAGGGCCTCCACCTCCGCGAAATCGACCGACCACACCACCAACCGCGCCGAGTGCACACCACCGAGCCGAGCGCCCACGCCCTCGTTGATCGCACGGTAGGCCTCCAGCGTGGAGGGCCAGGCCATCCCACCGAGCAGGCCGAGGGTCCGCATCAGCGCGCATCCTCCAGGGGTACGGCGGGTGGTGTCGTCGCGCCGTGCGCCTGCAGCCAGCGGCTGAAGGGCGTGGGCAGCTCGGCCGGCCGCCCACCCCAGTCGTAGACCACGGCGGTGCCGGCGATCATGTCGTGGAACGCCCGACGTTCCCGGTCCACCAGCAGCACCGCGAAGCCGAGCCCCAGGGAGGCCACGCTGACCGGCAGGAACAGGGTACGCACCAGGGCACGACGAGCCCGGACCGGTGCACCGTCGCGGCTGACCACCTTGAGGCCGACCACGGCCATCACCGGCGTGCGCCCGGCGACGCTGACCGCGCCCCACCACCACAGCAGGTACCAGGCGGCCAGTGCCGCAGCCCACACCGGTCCGGCACGCTCGCTCGGGTCGAGTTGGACACCGCTCAGGACGGCCAGCAACCATGACAACCCGACCGCGGTGGCCGTGAAGGTCGCGGTTGCTGCCACCACGTCGCCAGCGAAGGTGAGCAGTCGGCTGGCGGGGCCGGCGTAGTGGCCGCTGACCTCCACCCGTGCCCGAGCCCGCGAGGCCGGCAGCTCGGGATCCTGCAGCACACCCGCACGGTTGGTGTGCAGCAACGGCGGCCCAGGGGGCAGCGACGCAGGATCGCGGCGGAACACCCGCTGCAGGAGCCGGGTGAGCCCGACATCGATGGCGACCAGTTGTCGGCGGGCCAGGTCCAGCACCGAGGTAGCCGCCTGCCCGGTGCTCTCGGCGACCAGTTCCGGGATGCCGGCACGCCGGACGAGCAGCTCGATGTCGACACCGGCGAGGAGCACGTCGAGGTCCACGCCAGCAAGGAGCACGTCGAGGTCGACGCGCGCGGCCAGGTGGTCGACGTCGACCCGGTCCAACAACCGGTCCACGTCCACCCGGTCCAACAACCGGTCCACGTCCACCCGGTCGAGCAACCGGTCCACGTCCACCCGGTCGAGCAACCGCTCCACATCCACCCGGTCGAGCAGTTCGTTCAGGTCGACCTGGGTCAGCAACGCGTCGAGGTCGACCCGCTGCACGATGGCGTCGACGTCCACCTCTTCGAGCACCCGGTTGCCGACGCTGCCCGTCAGGCTGCCCAGTCGTCGCCGGGTGCCGCGGGCCCCGCCGTGTTCACTGCCGACGTACGCGGCGACCAGCGCGTGCAGCAGCAGCACCTGGCCTCCCGCCGTCACCGGCACCTCCCGCACCGCGTGGGCGGCACGCTAGCGGCCGGGGTCGGCAACAGCGGGCACCGTCGCCAACTCGGCCACGACCACGGTCGCACCCGGGCCGCTGTGGACGCGGACACCGGACACCCCGGCATGGATCAGCTGCCAGCCGTGTCCCGGGCGCGCGGGCACGACCTCCCCGCGGTCCAGCCGCGCACCACCCTCGAAGGGCCCGCGCACCGCCCGATCGGTGACCCGGACCGTCACCGGGCCGCCGTCCTGCCCGGCAACCTCGACGTCGATGGGCAGCGTCGGATCCCCGGCATGGCCGTGCTCGAGGGCGTTGGCCAGCAACTCGTGGACCGCAAGCTCCACCGCGTCACGCTGTGCCGGGTCCACACCGAGGCGCACGGCGTGGTCCGCGGCACGGACCGCGGCGGGACGCAGCGCCGGCGCGCCGCCGGTGACCGTGCGCCGCACTGCGGATCAGTACGCCCGTGCGAAGGCCACCCGGGTGCCGTAGGCGCTCGGTTGGCCGCAGTGCACGCACACCCCTTCCTCGGGTACGCCGTCGCTGGGGATACAGCGTGGTGTCGCTGCGGTGGCTGCCTTGAGCTCGTCCTCGCAGGAGGGCTGCCCGCAGTGCAGCGCGTAGCTGAAACCGACCTTGATCTGCTCGGTGAAGGTGTCGAGGTCGTCGGCGGTGCCGGTGTGCTCGTCGCGGTAGGCCAGCGCCCGCGCCACCAGCCGGTCGTGGTAGGCGTCGAGGCGGTCCTGCACGCCGGCCACGAAGGCGTCGAAGCCCACGGCTTCCTTGACGGCACGCCCGCGGTCGTCCACCTCGCCGACGCGTTGGGCGACCAGCACGTGGCCGGCCTCGAGGTCGCGGGGCCCGAGCTCGACGCGCAGGGGCACCCCCTTGAGCTCGAGGTCGTTGAAGCGGAAACCCGGCGAGGCGTCACGGTCGTCCACCTGGACCCGGATGCCCTTGACGGTGAGCTGGTCACGCAGCTGGTAGGCCTTGTCGAGGACGTCCTCGGCCTGCGCACCACGGCCGATCGGCACGATCGCCACCTGCACGGGCGCGAGCCGCGGCGGCAGCACCAGGCCCTGGTCGTCGCCGTGGGCGAGGATCACCGCACCGATCATGCGGGTGGACATCCCCCAGGAGGTGGTGTGGACGTGACGGAGTTGGTTGTCACGGTCCTGGTAGGTGATGTCGAAGGCCTCGGCGAAGTTGGTGCCGAGGTAGTGGGAGGTCCCCGACTGCAGGGCCTTGCCGTCGCGCATCAGGCCTTCGATGGTGAAGGTGCGCCGCGCGCCGGCGAAGCGTTCACCGGGGGTCTTCTCCCCCTTGAGCATCGGGATGGCGGCGACGTTCTCCGCGAACTCCGCGTAGACGTCGAACATGCGCAGGGTCTCCTCCATCGCCTCCGCCTCATCGGCGTGGGCGGTGTGGCCCTCCTGCCACAGGAACTCCGTGGTCCGCAGGAAGATGCGCGGGCGCAGTTCCCAGCGCACGACGTTGTTCCAGGCGTTGATGAGCACCGGCAGGTCGCGGTAGGAGGAGATCCAGCGGTGGTACATCTCCCCGATCACCGTCTCCGAGGTGGGACGTACCACCAGGGGCTCGTCGAGCTCCTTGCCGCCACCGTGGGTGACCACGGCGAGCTCGGGCGCGAACCCCTCGACGTGGTCGGCCTCACGCTGCAGGTACGACTGCGGGATGAACAGCGGGAAGTAGGCGTTCTCGTGCCCGGTGTCCTTGAAACGCTGGTCGAGCTGCGCCTGCAGCAGCTCCCAGATCCGGTACCCGTAGGGCCGGATCACCATCGTGCCCTTGGCGGGGCCGCGGTCGGCGAGCTCGGCCTTGAAGACCAGCTCGTTGTACCAGGCGGACACGTCCTGCGACATCGGCGTGACGCCGAGCTCGTTCTGCTTGCCCACGGGGGACCTCAACTGTGCTGGCAGGGATGGCGGTAGCACTGCTGCGTGCCGTCGTCGCTCCCGGTGCGCGCGAAGCGCGGCGACCGGCAGCCGTCACGGGCAGGCTAGCGAGCACGGCGATGGAGCCGGTCGCGGTAGCGTTACGACGGACCTGCTCCGGGCCCCCACCGGGGACCACGCATCAGCAAAGGCCTGTGGTGACCTCGTCCGTCGAACCCGGCTACGACCGTCGACTGCTGCTGCTCGCGACCCTGTTCGGGATGGCAGCGATCGTAGCGCTGCCCCTGACCGCCGCAGCGAGCCCGGCTGTGGCCGCGGTGCTCTCTCTGGCAACCCCGGTGGTGCTGCTGCTCAGCGGCCGTCTACGCGGCAACCGCGGGCTGGTCATCGCCGGCGGCGCACTGCTCGGGCTGCTCATCGCGCTGCTCGGTGCGGACCTGATGGGGCTCAGCCTGGGCCCGCTGGCGGGTGTGGTGGTGCTCGTGGTGCTGGCCGGTCCGGTCGTCGCCGTGGTCGCCGTCGGCCTCCCGCTGCGCGAGGTGGACCTCGCCGCCGGTGGCGCCTTCCTGATCTCCGCCTCGATCGCGGTCATCTCCGGGTTCGCCGCGGCCGGCAACAACGGCGCGACCGGCCTGATCCTCGGGGTCGCGCTGGTTGGTTTCGCCGCCGTGGCCTTCCGCCTGGGGCAGACAGCGGACCGTTCACGCTGATCTGCCCGCGGGCTGCGCGGTCTGCACAGCGGGTGGAAATCCTCACCCCGACTCCCTACGGTGGAGTGCACGACGGCCCCGGCGGGCCGCCGACGCAGCACCACCCACCCTGAGACGAAGGCGGCACGACGGGGCGGGTGGTGCCGTTCACTGCGCTGCGCGCGTGGCCCCGCTGGAGGCCAACACGCCGACGGAAGGTGCAGTGACATGTCAGCCCTACAGAAAGCCCGAGAACACATCCACCCCGTGGTGTTCCCGGTCTCCGCCACGGTCATCATCGCGTTCGTCCTGTGGGGCTCGCTGGCCCCCGATGGCGCGATGGAGGTCCTCGGCAGCGTCCGCGAATGGATCACGGAGACGCTGGGGTGGTTCTTCATCGCCGCCGTGGCGACGTTCCTGGTCTTCCTCTTCTTCCTGATACTCGGGAGATACGCGAACGTACGCCTCGGGCCCGATGACTCCCGGCCGGACTACTCCTACCTGACCTGGTTCGCGATGCTGTTCAGCGCCGGGATGGGCATCGGCCTGGTGTTCTGGGGCGTGGCCGAACCCATCTTCCACTTCATCGACGCTCCCCGCACCGAGGGTGGGAGCGAGGCCGCGGCTCTGGATGCGATGACGCTGACCTTCCACCACTGGGGACTGGGTGCGTGGTCGGTGTACGCCGTGCTCGGGCTCTCGCTCGCCTACTTCGGCTACCGGCACAACCTGCCGATGACGATCCGCTCCGCCCTCTACCCGCTGATCGGGAACAAGATCCACGGCTGGCAGGGCAACGTGGTCGACGTCCTCGCCATCTTCGGCACCATGTTCGGGATCGCCACCTCGCTGGGGCTCGGTGTCTCCCAGATCAACGCCGGGCTCAACTCCGCCTTCGACGTCCCCGTCGGCACCGGCGTCCAGGTCGCCCTCATCGCCATCATCACCCTGGCTGCGACCATCTCCGTGGTCAGCGGGCTCGACAAGGGGATCCGCCGGCTCTCGGAGTTGAACATCACCCTGGCCGGCCTGCTGCTGCTGTTCGTCGCCGTCGCCGGGCCGACGATGCTGCTGCTCGGCGCCTACGTGGAGAACCTCGGCAACTACATCTTCAACTTCGTGGACCTGATGTTCTGGTCGGGCAGCTACTCCGCGGACGAGGCCGGTTGGCTGTCGGCGTGGACCATCTTCTACTGGGCGTGGTGGATCTCCTGGGCGCCCTTCGTCGGTTCCTTCATCGCCCGCATCTCCCGTGGCCGCACGATCCGTGAGTTCATCCTCGGTGTGCTGCTGGTCCCCTCCCTGGTGTCCTTCCTGTGGTTCACCGTGATGGGCAACTCCGGGATCCTGTTCCAGAGCGACGGCAGCGCCGACATCTACGGCGCGATGGAGGACGCCGGGTTCGACGAGTCCCTGGCGATGTTCGCCATGCTCGACACCCTGCCCTTCAGCCTGCTGACCACCGTGGTCACGATCTTCGTGATCACCGTGTTCTTCGTGACCAGTTCCGACTCCGGGTCCTTCGTGATCGACATGATCGCCTCCGGCGGCAGCCTCAACCCACCCGTGGGCCTGCGCATCTTCTGGGCCCTCTCGGAGGGTGCGGTCGCCGCGGTACTGCTGGTCGCCGGTGGACTGGGCGCCTTGCAGGCCGGAGCGATCGCCACGGGACTGCCCTTCACGGTGGTGCTGCTGATCGTGATGGTCGGCGTGTTCAAGGGGCTGCGCTCCGAACGCGACGGTGTGACCCTCGACGACGTGGTTGCGGGACCGCTGTTCGAGGGCGAGGGCGAGTCTGAGGTCCGACTGCAGAAGCCGCAGCCTGCACCCAAGCGCAGTGGCGGCAGCAGCCCGGACGAGCCCGCGGGTCAGGCGTGAGAGACTGCTCCCACAGGCCACACACGGGCCGGCCCGTGCGCGGGGCGGCCCCGGCAAGACGGAGGACAACATGACGATGAATCGCATCCTGGTAGGCGTCGACACCTCCGACGCCTCCATCGAAGCGCTCAAGCGCGCCGCCGAGGAGGCCCGCATGCGTGAGGCCACCCTCGAGGTGGTGTACGTGTTCCAGCCGCCCGAGCAGGTCACCGCCTTCCCGGTCCCACCGGAGAAGGGCAAGGACGAGCGCAAGGATCTCGAGAAGGTCCGCGCGGAGTACAGCGAGAAGCTGGGCAAGTGGCTCGATGACGTTGCCGTCGAGCTCGACGACCTCGACGTCGAGTGGTCCGTGCTCGCCGACCGGCGCCCCTCCCGGGCGCTGGTCGAGCGCTCCAGTGACGCCGACCTGGTGGTCGTGGGCTCCCGTGGCCGCGGCGGCTTCCGTGGGCTGAAGCTGGGCTCGGTCTCCGAGCAGGTCACCCGCCACGCCAAGGCGCCGGTACTGGTGATCCGCGAGAGCACCAAGGAATAGCCGCGCACGCACCACCGGTGGCCGCATCCCCCGACGGGGTGCGGCCACCGGCATGTCACCACCGGCATGTCACCACCGGCGTGTCACCACCCGCATGTCACCACCGGCATGTCACCACCGGCGGCGCTGCGCGACCGCCGGCCGCAGGATCCGCAGCCGGGGCCGGGCTCAGGCGTGCTGGCGCTCGTAGGTCAGCAGGCCGATGATGCTCAGGCTGTCGGAGATCAGGCCGCGGTCGATCAGCTCCAGTGCCGCACCCAGGGGCACTTCGGCGACCACCAGCTCCTCCGTCGGATCCGGGGCACGCGGTACCGGCGTCAGGTCACGGGCCACGAAGAGCCGACCCCGCTGATCGGTCACCGAGTTGCTCACGGTCAGTGGTGGGCCCAGCGTCGACCACGCGCCCGCGCGGTACCCGGCTTCCTCGGCAAGCTCACGCTGGATCGCCGCCAGGGGTTGCTCCCCCGCGTCGACGCCACCTTCGACCAGCTCCCACGAGTACTCGCCCAGGGCGTAGCGCCACTGGCCGACCAGGACCACCTCCTCGCGCGCGGTCACCGCAACGACACCGACGGCTGGCGACATCGACACGACCCCGTACAACCCGGGCGAGCCGTCGGGACGCAGGACCCGGTCCTCCCGCACACGGATCCATGGGTTGGTGTAGACCTCACGGGTGGACAGCGTTTGCCACGGGTCCGGCGGCGGGGTGGGCAGCAGCGACACAGCCGCTATCCCCGCTGCCGATCCTTCGCGGTGCCGGTCAGGGATGCGGCCAGCAGCTGCGCCGGATGGTGGATCTCCCACCCTTCCCGGGCGATCTGCATGGCACACCCCGGGTTGCCGGACACCACACCCTGCGCACCCGTGCGCTGCAGTGACGCGTCCTTGCGGGCGAGCATGGCATCACCGAGTTCGGGTTGCAGGTAGGAGTAGATGCCACCGGAACCGCAACACTGCTGCTCATCATCGGGTTCCAGCAGGTTGAGGCCGGGGATCGCAGCCACGAGGGCACGGGCATGGTCGGACAGCCCCTGGACGTTGCGCAGGTGACAGGGCGCCTGGTAGGCCAGCGTGAGCGGGACCTCAGCTCCCCGCGAGGCGATCTCCTCCGGGGTGATGAGCTCCGAGAGGTCCTTGACCCGTGCGCTGAAGGCCCGGGCCTCCTCCGTGCCGAGCAGCTTGCCGTACTCCTTCATGGCGCCACCGCAGCCGGCGGAGTTCACCAGGATCGGCCCCGTGGTGTCCGCGTAGGCCGCGATCGTGGCCTCGGCCAGGGCGTGCGCCTCGCTCTCCCTCCCGGCGTGGGCCGACAGGGCGCCGCAGCAGGGCGGCGCGGGCTCGAAGCGTGGCCGGTAGCCGACCCCGGCGAGCACCTGCGCGGTGGCCTGATGGACGTCGCGGAACAGCCCGTCCATCACGCAGCCCCGGAACAGGAACGCATCCCCCCGCACCGGGGCACCCGGGGGTGGCAGCCGGTAGCTGCGCAGGGTGTCGGCCAGCGCCACACGCCGCGCCGGCCGCAGCCGTGCCGGCACCAGCCGGTCGGCGCCCACCGCCTGGGCGAGGGCGAGCAGGATCCCACCGAGGCGCATCAGGCTGCGGCGGACCAGGGCCGCGAAGAGCAGCCGTTGCGCGAGGCCCTCGGGCCCGCTGGGCGGTTGCCGCTCCGTGATCTCCGCTCTGGCCGTCTCCATCAGCGAGCCGAACTCCACCAGCGACGGGCACACCGTCTCGCACGCCCGGCACTGCACGCAGGTCTCCAGGGAGTCGACCACGTCCGGGTCGTCGATGGCGAGCTCACCCTCCTCGACCAGCCGCATGGCCAGGATGCGGCCGCGGGGACCGTGCTCCTCGAGGTGGGTCGCCTCGTAGGTCGGGCACGAGGACAGGCAGAAACCGCACTGCACGCAGGCAGCGAGCTGATCGGCGTCGAAGATCGACATGGGCTCTGGTTGACTCATCGGGGCTGCCTCACATCGAACAGGAGCTGGTGGGGGTCGAGTGCGGTGCGGACCCTGAGGCCCATGGCGTCGGGGGCGGTCTCCGCCGAGACCGATCCACCAACCGCTGCATCGAGGTGGAGCAGCGCCCCACCGAGGGCGACGACCTGGCGGCCCGCGGCGGCCAGCGCGTCGGTGTCACCGTCGAGCAGGCACACACCGACGCCGTCGAAGCCGACAGCGGTCAGCCCGGCGGTGCGTGCCCACGACAGGAGCTCTGAGAGACGACCCGGGTCGACGGCGGCGCGTGCCGTGGTGGGCAGGGTCGGTGGATCGGCGGCACGCAGACCGGCGGCGGTGGACTGTGCCACGACGTCGTCGGGGTGCTCTTCGAGCCGCACGAAGGTGCCCGCATCGGTGGTGACCACCGCAGCCGGTCGGTAGAGCTGTGCGAGGACCTCACAGGCCGGTGCGTCGGTGGTGAACCACGCGCTCATCACCGGGATCGGGCGGAGCTTGAGGGTCACCTCCGCGATCACCCCGAGGGTGCCCCAGGATCCGGTCACCAGGCGGCAGAGGTCGTAGCCGGTCACGTCCTTGACCGTCACCCCGCCTGCCGTCGCCACGCGCCCCTCGCCGGTGACCATGCGCACCCTGAGCACCCAGTCGCGCACACGTCCGGCCTGCAGCTGACGGGGACCGGCCAGGGCGGTGGCCAGCCGGCCACCTACGGTGGAACCGTGACCGGCCAGGGGTTCGATCGGGCACTCCTGGCCGTGGGTTGCCAGCAGGGCGGAGAGCTCCTCGACCGGGGTACCCGCCCGGACCGTGATCACCAGGTCCTCGGGACGGTGGTCGACCACCCCGGTCAACGTCGCGGTGGACACCACCTCGGCATCGGTGGGTGGCAGACGGTCGAGCACGCTGCCGCCGCCGCGGACGAGCAGCCTGCCCCCTGCCGCCCGGGCAGCCTCGATGGTCTCCACGATCGGCGCGAGGTCGCTGGTCATCGTCGTCGCCTCGCTCATACCCACGCTCCTTCCGGCACCATGCTGGCCTCCAGGCAGCCGACGGTGGTCGGCAGGACCTTGTCCGGGTTGGCCAGGCCCGAGGGCTCCATCGCACGACGCACCGCCTGCTGGACGGCCAGGTCGTCGGCGGTGTAGACCTGGGACAGGAAGTCGCGTTTCTCGATCCCGACGCCGTGTTCACCGGTGACCGTGCCATCCAGCGACAGCGCCGTGGTCACGATGTCGTGGCCGGCGGCGAAGACGCGGTCGAGCACGCCCTCCTCGCGGCGGTCGAAGAGCACGAAGGGGTGGAGGTTGCCGTCGCCGGCGTGCACGACGGTCAGGATGATCAACTCCTCACGCTCGCTGATCGCTACCACGGCATCGAGCATCTCGCCGAGCCGGGAGCGCGGCACGACCACGTCCTGGAGGAAGAAGTCGGGGGCGGTCTTGGCGATCGCACCCGCCACGGCCTTGCGCCCCTTCCAGATGCGGGCACGCTGATCCGCGTCGGCGGCGCGTACCACCTCGGTGGCGCCGTGCTCGGTGGCCAGCCGCTCGGCGGTGTCGACGCCGGCGCTGACCCCGGCGGTGAGCCCCTCGTACTCGAGCAGCAGCACGGCGGCGGCGTCGGTGGGGTAGCCCGCCTGGGCGTAGTCCTCCACCAGGGCGATGGCGCGGGCGTCCATGAGCTCCACCGCATCGGGCAGCCGCTCGGAGGTGACCAGGGCGCCGACGGTGGCCGCTGCGGCCTCCAGGGTGTCGAAGCCGGCGAGCACGGTGCCCACCGCCGGTGGTGCGGGCAGCAGGCGCAGCCACGCGCCGACCACGATCCCGAGGGTGCCTTCACCACCGACGCTCACCCCGCGCAGGTCCAGCCCGCTCTGCTCGGGGAGGCGGCCGTCGAGCAGGTGCACCTCACCGTCGGTGTCCATCAGCTCCACGGCCAGGACGTGCTGGCTCATCACGCCGTAGGTCAGCACGTGGATCCCACCGGCGTTGGTGGCGACGTTGCCGCCGAGGGTGGCGGCGATCTGGCTCGCGGGGTCGGGCGCGAAGCGCAGGCCCTCAGCGGCGGCGGCGCGACCGAGCCGGGCGTTGACCATGCCGGGCTCCACGTGGGCACGGCGGTTGGCGACGTCGAGTTCCAGCAGCCGGTCCATCCGGGCGACGCTGATCACCAGTGGCCGGACCCCACCGACCCCGGTCGGCGTCGCACCACCGGCCAACCCGGTCCCCGCCGCACGGGGGGTGTAGGGCACGCCGTGGTCACGGCAGGCCCGCAGCACCACCGCGAGCTGCTCCCGGGTGCGCGGCAGCGCGATGCCCAGGGGGTCGGCGTTCAGGAAGGACGCATCGCGCCGGTAGGTCGCGCGCGACAGGGTCGAGGTCCTGAGCCCATCGTCGCCAAGGGCCGCGTGGAGCTCCGACAGCAACGCGGACTCCGTGGTCGTAGGGGGGACGTCACGTCGGACGCCGGTTGCCGGTGCGGGATCCATCAACGCTCCTGCTGTGTCGAGGTGGCACCCGGCAGCCGTCGCACCAGGTACTCGGCGAGGTGGAGCACCTCCACCTCGCGTCCGGACGCGTGCATGCCACCGCGCAGGTGGAGGATGCAGCCCGGGTTGTCGGTGATCAACACCGAGGATGCCGTCTGGTCGACGCAGCCGAGCTTGCGGTCCAGTATGCCGGCCGACAGCTCCGGGTTGCGCACGGAGGTCGACCCACCGAAGCCGCAGCACTCGCTGGCCTCCGGCAGGGGCACGACGGGTGCACCGGCGACGTCGCGGAGGAAGGACTCGATCGCGTCGGTGCGGCCGAGGGTGTTGGAGGCCTGACAGAACCGGTGCACGGTGACCGGGGTGCGGTCGCCGTCGTCGAGGCTGCCGGCGGGCAGCCGTCCGGGACCACTGGTCAGGTAGCTGATCAGGTCGTAGGTCCGCCCGGCGAGCTCCTGGGCGCGCTCGACCTCGGCGAGGTCGTCACGCAGCAGGTACGGGGCGTCGTGGGCGAGCATCGCCAGGCAGGACGAGGCGGGCGTGACCACGTCCGCGCCGTCAGCCAGCGCCTCCATGGTCTGGCGCACCATCGACTTCGCCGTGTCCTGTTCCCCGCTGTCGTAGGCCGGCAGACCGCAGCAGTGCTGGTCACGGGGGACGGTGACCTGCGCTCCCGCTGCCCGGAGCAGCTTCGCTGCGGCGATGGGGATGTCAGGCGCCATGCGGTCCGACACGCACTGCAGGAACAGCTGGACCTTGCGGCCCGCCAGGGGCTGCTCGGCGAGCCGTGGTGGCTCCTCCAGTCGCCCCGGCCGCAGGGTGTCGCGGGCCGGGCGGGCCGGGATCGCGGGCGGGGTCCGCCAGCCGATGCGCGCAGCCAGGGGCCCGCGTGCGGTCAACGCGGAGGGCAGTGTGGTCACCCCGTCGCGACGCAGCGGCGTGGTGGCAACGCCCATGGCCCGCATGCCGAGGTCCACGAGCCGGGGGTGCTGGAAGGCCCGCAGTGCGGAGCGGGTCACCCGGCCGGCGTTGCCGGCCTCGCCGGACCGGGCGACGGTCTCACGGACCTCCAGGATCTGGACGGGCAGTGGGATGTCCACCGGGCACACCGTGGCGCAGGCCCCGCAGGAGACGCACAACGACTGCGGGCCGGCTGCTGCCTCGATGCCGTGGTGGAAGCTGGTGTTCACCAGCCCGATCGCCCCGGTGTAGACGTGACCGAAGGCGTGCCCGCCCACCACGCCGTAGGGCGGGCAGACATCGGCACAGGCACCGCACCGGATACAGCGCAGGGCGGAGGCCACGTCCGGATCCTCGGCCATGGCGGTCCGGCCGTTGTCCAGCAGGATGATCAGCTGCTCCTGACCCGGACGGGGTCCGGTCAGGAAGTTGGTGTAGACGGTGATGGGCTGGCCCGTCGCCGAACGGCCGAGCAGGCGCACCTGCTGCATCGCATCGGCGTAGGTGGGGATGATCTTCTCGATCCCGGCGGTGACCACGTGCAGCTTGGGCAGCGCCACCGACATGCGGTTGTTGCCCTCGTTGCACACCAGCATGATCGAGCCGCCCTCGGCGATGAGCGCGTTGGCGCCGGACAACCCGACGCTGCTGGCGAGGAACCGCTCACGTAGCTCTGTGCGGGCGACCTTGACCATCCGGTCGATGTCGTCGGGCGGGAAGGGCCGCTGCAGCACCCGCTCGAACAGCTCGGCGATGACCTCCTTGCGCTTGTGGATCGCCGGCATCACCAGGTGCGAGGGGGTCTCCGCCGCCAGCTGCAGGATCCACTCCCCGAGGTCGGTCTCCACCGGGGTGATGCCCGCCGCCTCGAGGTGGCTGTTGAGCCCGATCTCCTCGGAGACCATCGACTTGCCCTTGACCATCAGGTCCGCGCCGGCGGCCTGCATCCGCGCGGTGATCAGCGCGTTGGCCTCCCCGGGTGTGGCGACGCGGACGACCTCGGCGCCGGCAGCGGTGGCGTTGGCGGTGAAGGTGTCGAGGTGGTGCTCCCAGTCGGCCAGTACCCCGTCTTTGATGGCGGCGAGCTCGGCGCGCAGCTCATCGAAGCTGCGGCCCTCCTGCGCCTCGAGGTCGGCGATGGCCGCATCGCGGCTGCCCCGCCACCCGCGCTGGAAGGCGGTCAGCCCCCCGCGCACGTCCGGGTCGGCCAGGGCCGTGGCGTAGCGCTCGTCGAAGGACCGGAGTTCGCTCATGCTGTCGGCTCCTCGTTCGTCGCGTCGGCGCCCGTGAGGACGAGCACATCCACCTCGTCGGGTCCCTGGACGCCGATGGTGAGGCTGCGTTCGATGTCGGCGGTGCGTGACGGTCCCGTCATGAGCGAGGCGAACCCGGCCTGTCCCCCGCGCGGGGCGAGCCAGGCGGCCGCATCCTCGAGCCGATCGACGACGTCCTCAGCGGCGACGACCTGCAGCAGACGCTGGCACAGCATCGTGACCACCCGGTCGCGCAGTTCGTGCTCGGCCACCAGCACGCTGCCGGTCTCAGCCACCGCCATGACCCCCGCGACGATCGCCACGGGGACATCGGCGACGTCGGCCGCCGGGTCATCCTCGCCGGGGACCACCACCGTGCGGCCGTGGCCCTCGAGCATGGTCGCCAGGGAGGGGAGTGCGGCGTGCAGGCTCGGCGCGATGGCCACCCGCTCACCCAGGCCGGCGGCGTGCGCCGCAACCTGCTCCCACCCGGCGACCTCCTGGTAGGTACTCGCAGCGGCCTCCACCTTGGTGCGCAGCAGCGTTCGCTGCGCACCCTCGGCGCCCGCACCGGTCCGTGTGGGGGCGTGGCTCATGAGGCGCCCTCACCGGGGCGCGATCCCTCGCGGGCATCCTCCTCTGGTGCCGGTGCTGCTGGTGCCGCTGGTGCCGCTGGCGCCAGCTTGCGTTCTCGGGCACCGACGAACAGCAGGGCGACGGCGATCACCAGGATGACGCCGAGCATCGCCGTGCCGACGTTGGCACCCAAACCCCACACCAGCAGGTAGGAGAAGGTCCCGGCTGCCAACAGGTAGTAGGCACAGGGGATGGCGACCTTGCGCATCAGATCACCCTCGCGTCCCACCAGGCCGACCGTTGCTGCAGCGGCCACCACGTTGTGCACGGTGAGCATGTTGCCGGCGGCCCCGCCGACGGCCTGGGCCGCGACCACGGGCACGGTGGCCACCCCGATGCCCTCGGCGGTGGCGAACTGGAACTGGGCGAACATGATGTTGCTGATGGTGTTGGAGCCGGCCGCGAAGGCGCCCAGCGCCCCCACCACGGGCGCGACCAGCGGCCAGGCGGAGCCGACCGCGCTCGCCGCACCCTCAGCGAGGGTGAGCGGCATGGAGGCCAGGTCGCCGGTGGAGAAGTCGGTACCGGAGTTGATGAAGATCCGCACCAGCGGCACGGCGATCAGCATGGCCGGTGCGGCCTTGACGATCTGCTTGCCCGCGGTCTTCCAGGCCAGCGCGATCTCCGAGCCGCGCATGCGGTGCAGGGGGTAGCTGACCAGCACCGCCATGAGGAACACGAACCCGGGCAGGTAGAGGAACTGGAACCCGGCGTTCAACCCCTGGCCGAAGATGTTCTCCCAGGTGGGGTTGACACCCTGCAGGGCGGACTGGATACCGAGCTCCGGGATGCGGGTGATGACCAGGATGGCGGCGAGCACGCCGTAGGGCGCCCACGCGCGGGCGGTGCCGATGACCTGACGGGGTGCGGCGTCGTCCGGGCTGAGGTCGCCCATCCAGTTGTCCAACCAGCTCTCCCGCGGGGCGAAGTCCCAGGGCTCCTTGGGCTGCAGGAACCCCTTCCGGGTGGCGGTGATGACGATGGCCAGGCCGATCAGCCCACCGAACAGCGAGGGGAACTCCGGGCCCAGCAGCCACGCGGTCAGCCAGTAGGGCACGATCATGGCGGCAGCGGCGAACAGCGCGAAGGGCCAGATCGCCAGGCCCTCACTGAAGCGCTTGTTCGGGCCGAAGAACTTGGTCAGCAGGCTGACCATGAACAGCGGGACGAGCATGCCGACCACGCCGTGGACGGTGGCAGCGGCCAGGGCCACCTCACCGAGGTAGCCGTTGAGGGTGCCGCCACCGGCGACGATGGCATCCTCAGCGGCGGTCCCGCTCAGGCCGTTGTTGACGCCGATGATGATGGGGGTTCCCAGCGCCCCGAAGGTCACCGGGGTCGACTGGATGATCAGCCCGCACATCACCGCGGCCATGGCGGGGAAACCGAGGGCGAGCAACAACGGTGCGGCGACCGCCGCAGGCGTCCCGAAGCCGGATGCACCCTCGATGAAGGAACCGAACAACCACGCGATGATCACCGCCTGGACGCGTCGGTCCGGGCTGATGCTGGTGAAGCCCGCCCGGATCGAGGCCATCGCCCCGGAGGCGTTCAGGGTGGCCAGCAGCAGCAGCGCGCCGAACACGATGTAGAGGATGTCGAGGGAGATCCCGAGCCCTTCGATCACCGAGGCGGCGATCGCGATCGGCTCCACGTCCCACACCAGCCAGGCGACCACGGCCGTGACCACGAACCCGACCGCCATCCCGTCCCGAGCGGGCCATCGGAAACCGACCATCAGGACACCGATGGTCAGGATGGGTAGGAAGGCGAGCAGGCTCAGTAACGCGAGGTTCTCCACGGTGTAGCTCCCTGGTCGGTCGGTTCCGGCGCTCCCCCACCCCTGAGTGCCGCGCGGGTCACGCGCTGGGCTCGCCGGAGGTGGGCGGACCATGGGGGCTGCACAGATCGACGCATACGGCCGATCGGCCCTGACCGTGAGCGGAAGGTCCCACTTCCCTTACGGCCCTACCCCGTCCCCTCCCTCTGGCCCCAGCACCGTAGACAACCGGCCCCTTGTCTGCGCCTTTTCGTGCTGGCAGCAGCGATCTCCGAGGCCCACCAACGCGTGCGTCCAGCGCTCTTCGTGCGCGTATCACCGCATAGGTGATATGGAGGTTCCACCGCCGGATGGACAACCGACCGCCGCTGCAACCGTCGATGGCGCCACGGCGCGGTGACCCGGCCCACCGTCCGCGTCCGCGCCGCACCCGGGTTCCGAAGGTCGGGCAACCAGTCGGGCAACCAGCCGGGCAACCAGCCGGGCAACCAGCCGGGCAACCAGTCGGGTCAACAAGAGGAGGGCTCGTGCGCACGGTGTGGGTCTGGGGCGACCAGCTCAACGTGGACCTGGCGCACCTGCGCGGCAGCAGCCCCACGGACACACGGGTGCTGCTGGTGGTCAGCACCGCCAAGCTCACGCAGCGTCGTTGGCACGTGCAGAAGGCCCATCTGGTGGTCTCCGCGATGCGTCACTTCGCTGCCGAGCTCGAGCAGCGTGGCTACGAGGTGGACCTGCGCCGCGCCGACAGCCTGCGGGCCGGGTACGCGGCCCACGTGGCCGAGCACGCGCCCGCGGAGGTCCGCGCCATGGAGCCCGCCAGCCTGCCCGGTCGACAGCTCCTCGACGACCTCGACGTCGAGGTGGTGGACAACGACCACTTCCTGTGCCACTGGCGCGACTTCGAGGCGTGGGCCGGAGACCGCCCACGGGTCAAGATGGAGGACTTCTACCGCTGGCGCCGGCGCACCACCGGCGTGCTGATGGAGGGTGAGGAACCGGTGGGCGGCAAGTGGAACTACGACCACGACAACCGTGAGCCGCCCACCGACGACCTCGCAGCCAACGCCCCGCGCCCGGTGCGCTCCGAGCTGGATGACATCGACCGTGACACCCTGGAGCACTGGCTGCCAGACGGGCTCTACGGGGCCCCGCCCGACGGCACGTGGGCTACCACGCGACGCCGCGCACTGGCCAGGCTCCGCCACTTCGTCGAGCACGCCCTGCCCGGGTTCGGCGACCACCAGGACGCCATGGTCACCGGTGCCTGGTCGCTCAACCACTCCCTGCTCTCCCACGCGCTGAACCTCGGCCTGTTGCACCCGCGGGAGGTCATCGAGGCGGCCGAGGAGGCGTACCACGCCGGGCACGCCCCGCTGAACGCCGTGGAGGGGTTCATCCGTCAGATCCTCGGGTGGCGCGAGTTCATCTGGGGCGTCTACCACCGGTGGATGCCGGGCTGGCTCGAGGAGAACCACCTCGGTGCCGACCTGGACGTGCCGCCGGCGTTCACCGGCGAGGCGGACACGGACATGGCGTGCGTCACCGACACGGTCCGTTCGATCCACGACCACGCCTACGCCCACCACATCCAGCGGCTGATGGTGCTCGCCAACCTCGCCACCTCCGCCGGTGTCGACCCGAAGGCCTTCACGGCGTGGATGCAGGGCGCCTTCATCGACGCCTACGAGTGGGTCATGGTCCCCAACGTGATCGGCATGGGCACCTTCGCCGACGGTGGGCGGATGTCCACCAAGCCCTACGTCTCCGGTGGGGCCTACATCGACCGGATGAGCGACCACTGCGGCGACTGCCGCTACGACCGCTCCACGCGTGTGGGCGAGGACGCCTGCCCCTTCACGACGCTGTACTGGGACGTGCTCGACCGCAACCGCGAGGTGCTGGCCGGCAACCACCGCATGGGCCGCCAGTTCCACACGCTGGACCGGCTCAAGGACCTCGACGCACTCCGCGAGCGGGCGGTAGAGGTCCGCCAACTCCTCAGCGAGGGGCGGTTGTAGCTGTACCGACCGTGCCGGAGGTGCCTGAGGCGTGTGCTTGGAGCGCGGTCAGGGCCGGACCGAGTCGCACGGACCGGGCCGGACGGGAGCGGACGGGAGCGGACGGGAGCGGACGGGAGCGGACGGAGCCGGATGGGACCCGGCCGGATGGCACCCGACGGACGGGACCGGGCCGGATGGCACCCGACCGGATGGCACCCGACCGGATGGCACCCGGCTGGATGGGACCCGGCGGTGGACGAGCAGCTCGCTCCACCGTCGCCACCTGTTCGCCGATTGGTCGGTTCCTGGGCTCTGGCCCAGGAACGGACCAGTCAACAAGCCCATCGGCTCCCGCGGCCCCGATCGGTGGTCGTCCCCTGGGCCAGAGCCCAGGAACCGACCACCGACCACCCCGCGACCGCTCCCCACCGACCCGCGACCACCCCACGACCGGCCGCTCACGCACGCACCGAGGTGCAACGCCAGCTCACGCACGCACAAGCCTCGGCCGCCAGCTCAGGCGCCGAGCTCAAGCACCGAGCTCGGCCGCCACCTGCTCCCACTCCGCCGCGACCTCGGCAAGGACCTGCTCCGGATCGGGGGTGATGGCGGCATCGGTCACCAGCCCCGGGAAGATGCTGCCGTTGACGCTGACGAAGGCGGCGCTGAGGTTGAGGTTGGCGGTCATCCCACCCCAGCCGATCGTGCCGAGCAACTCGGAGCCACCGATGTGGAGCGGGAGCTGCGGTCCCGGGACGTTGGTCAGCACGCCGGTCGATCGCAGCTGGTTGATGCGGTGGATGCCACGCTCGATGACGGGCGTGAACATGGTCGTGGTGACGATCAGCATGCGGGAGACGATCGGGGCGGGTGAGTCCTTCAGTTCCTGCATACGGCGCTGGAGGATCGCCAGCCGGGCGCGCGGATCGTCGGTGGACACCGGCAGCTTCAGGGGCAGCAACCCGATGCGGTTGCCGAGGTTGCGGGGGAGCGGCGCGCCCGGCCGGCGTAGGTTGACCGGGATCATCATGGCGATGTCCTCGACCAGGGCGTCACGGTCCGCCAGGTAGCGGTGCAGCGCACCGCTCATCACCGTCATCATCACATCGTTGACCGTGGCGTTGTTGGTCCGCGCGATCCGCTTCACCTCGGCAAGGTCGAAGCCGTCCGGATCCCAGGCCATGCGCTTGGTCCCGTCGGGGGTGCCCTGCAGCACCGTGCGCTGGACCATCTGCGGCGCCAGCAGACGCCCCGCCCACTCCGCCATCTCCGCGCCGTCGCGGGCGATGTCTCTGATCTCGCCCGGGTGCAGCGCGAGGTGGGCACCCTTGGCGAACACGTGGGTGCCGGTGCCGAAGGCGTTGCTGACCAGCTCCGCCACGGATCGGTCCCGCACGCTGACCGTCAGCGGATCGAACTCATCGACGATGGTCAGCAACAGCGCCATCATCGCCAGCCCGTCACCGATGCTGTGGTGGATGCGCACGTGCACGGCGCAGCCGTCACCGCGGTAGCCCTGCAGCACGCTGACGTGCCACATCGGCCGTGTGCGGTCCAGGGGGATGGTGCGTTCCTCGCTACACCAGTCCTGGAGCGCGGCCTGGTCACCCGGCGCGGGCAACCGATCCTCCGAGATGTGCTCGTCGAGGTCGAAATCCGGATCGTCGACCCACAAGGGCATCAGCCCCGGGAGCCGTGACGCCACGATCCGCTGTCGCATGATGGGATAGCGGTCGAGCAGGCGCTCCTGGAAACGGGCACGCAGCAACCCGACATCCAGGGGGCGGTCGAACCACATGATCGACGAGATCGTCATCGGGTTCACCCGGTTCTCGCCGAGGTACCACACGGCATCGCCCGGCGACATACGCCTGGCCATCCTCACCCCCACCTGCGTCGTCGCGGTCACCCGCGTCCATCTCCCCTGTGCACCTTATGCGAGGCAGCCCTGAGTACCCCATGCTCACGCCAACGGCGCGCTCCCCCACAGGCGCGTGCCGAGCCCCGAGGCGCGCTGGACCGGACGCGACAGTGCACTGCGCAGCACCCGGTCCCCGGCCAGCACCGTGACCCGTGCAGCGGCGCGGGTGATCGCGGTATAGACGAGCTCGCGGGTCAGCAGCGGGGAGATCCGTTCCCCGAGCACCACCACAGCGTGGTCGAACTGCGAGCCCTGGCTCTTGTGGATCGTCATCGCGTAGGTGGTCTCATGGGCCGGCAGCCGGGCAGGGCTGAGCAGCCGTACCTCACCGCCCTCCCCGGCGAAGGCGACCGCCACCCGGTCCGGGGTTGCGGGATCGGGAACCACCACCCCGACATCGCCGTTGGCCAGCCGCAGGGCACGGTCGTTCTCCGTGACCAGCACCGGCCTGCCGGGATAGAAGCGTCCGGTTTCGCCCGTCGCGCCGATGCGTGGCTCGAGCGCTGCCGCGATCACGGCGTTCCACCGCTCGACCCCCGCGGGACCACGCCGGTGCGCGCACAGCACGCGTAGCTGCTCCAGCGCCCTCAGGACCTCCAGCGGTGGCCGGCCCTGCTGCGCCGCGGCGATGACCGCCCCGTAGGCCTCGGCTGCCAGGGCGACCACCGCCCGCTCGGCCCCGGGATCGGTGCCCGGGTCGAGCCAGCGCACCTCAGCGTCCTCCCGCCTCGTCAGGAGCGCGGGCACGTCGGTAGTGCCGCTTTGGATCGCCGTTGCCACCTCGGCGATGCCGCCACCGGCGGCGAAGCGTCGGAAGCGGTCGAGACGGACCACCACGTCCCAGATACCGGGACACGCGGCTGGTTGCGCCGCGGCGCCCAGCCGTCCTGCCACCAACGGGTCGAGGTCGCTGACAGCCGCAGAGGACAGCTGCAGGACCGGCCGGCTGCCGTGCGGGCCGCAGATGTCCCCGAGCACGGCACCCGCCTCCACCGAGGCAAGCTGGTCGCGGTCGCCCAGCAGGATCAGACGTGCATCCGCCCCGACGGCGGCGACCAGCTTGGCCATCAACGGCAGGGACACCATGGAGGCTTCGTCGATGATGACCACGTCATGGGGCAGGGGTTGGTCGGCGTCGTGACGGAAGCGGGTCGAAGAGCTGCGCTGTACCCCCAGCAGCCGGTGGATGGTGGACGCGTTGATCAGGGAGAGGGCCCCACGCACCTCGTCGTCGACGGCGAGGTCGGGCAGCGCCGCCTGCAGTGACGCCGTGAGGCGGGCGGCAGCCTTGCCCGTGGGTGCAGCCAGGGCCACCTGCGGGACACGCTCACCCCTCTCACGGGCAGCGAGGTGGAGGGCGGCCAGCACCCGTGCGACGGTGTAGGTCTTGCCGGTGCCGGGGCCACCGGCGATCACCGTGAGACCTCGCGTCAGGGCCACCGCAGCGGCGAGGCGCTGGCGGTCGAGTCCCTCGTCCACCCCGAACAGCGCGTCCAGCCACCCGGCAGCTGCGACGGTGTCGACCTGCGCGGCGGGCTCGTCGGCGCGGGCTGCCAGCGCCGCAGCCAGGTCCACCTCGTAGCGCCAGTAGCGGTCGAGGTAGAGCCGGCCGTGGTCGAGGACCAGCGGGGTGTCACGCACTGCACCACCACCGGTGGCCTGGCGTACGGCCGGGCTGGCCACCAACCGCTGGCGCCAACGCTCATGGTCGGGCCAGGGCAGGGCCGCCAGGAGGGTCGCGAGGTCCCCCTGCTCGCGGGTGCGACCCGGTGCCGGCTCCACAACGGTGCGTGCGGCCACGTGCTCGAGCTCCACGCACACGTGTCCGAGCCGAGGTGCACGCAGGGCGAGAGCCAGGGCGAGCAGCACCTCGAGGTCTGCATCCCCCACGATCCGCGCGAGCCGCCGCGCGAGGCGGAGCTCCGCGTCGAGGAGCACGCCGGCGTCGACGAAGGCGTCCAGATCGCCATCCTCGTGGCCCACGGTCGTCGGAGGCGGCGCCGGAGGCGGCGTCGACGGCGGGCGTGACGGCTCCGTCGACGGCTCCGTCGACGGCGGGCGTGACGGGGGCGTCGAGGGCAGTGCCAGCTGCCGGGCCTCGCCGCTGCGACGCGCACTCACCCTGCACCTCCATCGAGCTCACGGCTGAGCGCATCCACCAGCGCCGGCTCCGGTGCGAGGAGGATGACGCCGGAGGACGCCACGGGCTCCCCCACCATGCCCCGAAGGAACAGGTAGCCAGCTCCGGCCAGGTGCTGGGCGGGGTCGTAGCCGGCGACCCGCCACCGCAGGAAGCGGTGGGCGGCGACGAGGTAGAACAGCGCCTGCAGGACGTAGTGGTGTTCGACCATCGACACGCCGAGGGCAGCCGGGCGGTAGTCCGCGGCGATGGAGCGACCGGTGTCGCGATCGCCGAACCAGTTGGACTTGTAGTCCGCCACCAGGAACCGACCGTCCGGCAGCCGTGCCAGCAGGTCGATGCTGCCACTCAGATAGCCGCGCACCGGCACCGCGAGGGCGGGATCACGGAGCTGCTCGGCATAGGCAGCGATCAACGGATCGGCGCTGTCGGCCAGCAGTCGGCCGAGGCGCGGGAGCGACACTGCCCGACCGCCGCTCACCGCACCGCCGGCCATCGGTAGCTCGAACCGCAGTTCGTTCCAGCGGTCCCACGCACGCAGATCGCAGAGCCGCACCCCCCCGAGGCCGTCGCCGAGCCCGGTCTCCACCGCACGCTCGAGGCCCGTGCCGACCGACGGAAGGTGCACGCCGTCGATGCCGTGCCGGGCAGCCTGGTGCGCGATGACCGCGTCGCGATGCGCGGGCTCCGCCACCCGCGTGAGGTCGAGGTGCTCGAGCACGTCATGCAGGAAGGTGCCCGGTGCCGCGCCCCGCGGGAACCGCGCGAGGGGGACCTCCGGCGCAGCTGCGGTGGCAGCGTCTGCGCCCGGTGCAGCAAGGACCGACGCAGCGGCGGGGGCGGCCTCTCCGCCCGTGGCGTCCACGGTCGCGGCGTCAGGCGGCGCGCTGCGGAGGGTCGTCGCTGCCACCTCGGCGTCCACGTCACGGCCGGCATCGACCGACACCGGCGGCCCCGACCCAGCCGCGGCCGGTGTCGCGGCACCGCGGACCAGGGCGGTGAAGCTGGTGCGCCGCCAGGACCGATCCAGCGCCCCGCGGGTCCAGGGCCGGGCGACCAGCGCGTCCTCTTCCCCGCCGGGCGGTTGCCACCGGGCTGGCGCGGGCAGCGCCTCGACCCGCTCCACGCCGATGGCGCGGTCACCGGCCACGACCAGTTCCTCGAGGTCTGTGAGCAGCTCGGTGTCGCCGGCGTCGGCGACCCGCTGCGCGGCCCATTCGAGGCGCTGCTCCGGGTCAGCCGCACCCCTGCCGTGCAGCAGGCTGGCCAAGGCAGAGGTGGGGGCGCTGGTGATCGCACCCCACCACACGACCGCGCGGTGCTCCGCGCGGGTCAGGGCGACGTAGGCCAGCCGCAGCTGCTCCGTGCGGATCTCCGCCCGGGCCAGCGCGATGCTGCGGCGCTTGGAGGCCGACGATGCATCGGCATCGAGGTCCAGGGCGACGGCCTCGGCCGGGTCGCTGACCTCCGGGTCGTGGAACCGGGTGATGGACTCATCGGGCTGGTCGCGACCGTCCCACAGGTCCGGGCAGAGCACCACGGGATACTGCAGACCCTTCGAGCCGTGGACGGTGACGACCCGGACAGCCTCAGCATCCTCCTCGAGGCGCAGCTCCGTGTCGGTGGTGGTGGGCGCGCCCTCGGCGGCGTCCTGGCGGCGTGCGGCCAGCCACGACAGCAGGACGTGCGGGGCGAGGCCGTCGGCGCGCTCTGCGGTGTGGAGCAGTTCGAGCAGGTGGCGGAGGTTGGTGAGGCGGCGGTCACCGTCCTCGCGGGCCAACAGGCGTGGGGCGACACCGTCCTCGTCGAGGGCGTGCTGGAGGGCGGCGAGCACACCGTGACTCGACCACCGGGCACCCCAGCGGCTGAGCGCGTCGACCCACGCATCCCAGCTCCTCGCTGCGGCAGGATCACCACCGGCAGCACCACCCGGATCGCCACCGGGAGCACCACCTGTACCACCACCAGGATCACCACCGGCATCATCACCGACCGCGGCCAGCTCCGCGGCCAGCCGTGCGGCATCCCGTCCACCCAGCACGCTGGCCGCTGCCGCCGCGGCCTGGGGCTGGGAGCTCGGCCGCAGCATGGCGGCGAGCAGGCGCTGCACGGCGTCGGCCTCCTCGCTGTCGTAGACGCTGCCACCGCGTTGGATCACGGCGGGCACCCCGGCGGCCTGGAGCGCCGCCTGGACCGCCAGGGCACGACGGTTGGTCCGCACCAGCACCGCCAGGTCCCGGGGCTCGAGCCCGCGCTGCCGGTCGTTGCCGTCGGGCACGGTTGCACGGCCCTGCAGCAACTCCACCGCCACCGCGGCGACGTCGGTGGGCAGGCGGCGATCCAAGGAGCCCTTCGTGAGCAGACCACCGCTACGGGGTCCGACCCCACCGATGCTGCGCTGCAGGAACCGCAGGGTGAGGGCGGCGCCGCCATCGGGGTCGATGAGGCGGTCCTCGCGGACGTGTGCGACCGGGTGGTAGGGGATGTCCGGGGTGGCGAAGGCCCCGTCGACACCGAACAGCCGGTTGCATGCGGCGACGAAGGAGCGGTCACTGCGGTGGTTGTCGCGCAGGGTGGCCGTGGTCGGGCGGCTGTCGCGGGCACGGACGTAGGTGTTGATGTCCGCGCCACGGAAGCCGTAGATCGCCTGCTTGGGGTCACCGATCAGCACCAGCGGCTCGTCGACGTCGAACACGCTGCTGAAGATGCGCCACTGGATCGGGTCGGTGTCCTGGAACTCGTCGATCAGCGCGAACCGGTAGCGCTGTCGGATCGCGTGGCGGACCTGCTCACGGGTGGTCGGTGCACGCAACGCCGCATCGAGCCGCCGCAGCAGGTCGTCGAAGGTCAGCACGGTGCGCTGACGTTTGCGCCGATCGAGCTCGTCCCACACCACCCGCGCGGTGCGCAGCAGGAACCGGGTTGCCGGCGCGTACACGGCGGCCCACAGCGCGTCGGCCGCGGCCACCAAGGGGTCGTCGGTGAGCACCGTCCCCGCGCCCAGCGACGTGGCGTCGGGGCGCGAGGCGAGCTTGGGGGCCAGCGCCGCACAGGAGAACCAGGCGTAGGGGTGCGCGGCAGCCAGGTGCACCCCCTTGCTGGCGGGCGGCGGAGGCGGCGGCAGGAGATGTTCGCCGGTCAGCCACCGGTCCACCAGCTCGACCTGTGCCGCGGCCTTGTTCGGCGTGAAGGTGGTCTGCCTGGGGTTGGCCCAGGCGGCGGCCGAGGTGAGCTGGGCCGGCAGCTCGAGGGCACGGTCGCGGCCGCCCTCCTGCCACCGCACACGGAAGTGCTCCAGTGCCCTGGACCACAGCTGCAGGTCGCCGGCGAGGTCGTCGGACAGGCCGTCTGACTGGCGGGCGTCGGGGCGCACACCGGTCAGGCCTCCCGGGTCGGCGTCGAGGTGGCCGTGCTCGTGAGGATGTGGCCGTAGCTGCAGGGATGGCAGGGCCGCCACGGACCGCGCCAGGGAGAGCAGGCGTGCCCGATCCACACCGCCGGCCTGCTGGAGGTAGCGGATCGCGTCGGGCTCGGCGGGACGGAGCTCGCGGGCGAGATGGTCATCGACCACCTCGGCGACCAGGTCGGCGTCGTCGTCGAGCAGCACGGCATCGAAGTCGATCCCAGCCTCCAGCGCCGCGTGGTGCAGCATCGACTGGCAGAAGCCGTGGATCGTGGAGATGGTGGCCTCGTCGAGCTGGGACAGGGCGCGGCGCAGGCGCTCCCGACGGCGAGCGAGCTCGACGTCGGGAGCAGCCGAGCTACGGATGTCGCGCACGATCTGCTGCACCAGGTCGTCACCGTCGGGCGCATGGTCCGTCCCGGGGGCATCGAGCAGGTCCAGCGCGCGCGCGACCTCTGTGAGCCGGCGACGCACCCGGTCGCGCAGCTCCGCGGTGGCCGCGCGGGTGAAGGTGACCAGCAGCAGCTCCGGCAGCTCGAGGTCGGTCTCCAGCACCACCCGCACGGTGATGGCCGTCAGCGTCCAGGTCTTGCCCGTGCCGGCGCTGGCCTCCAGGGCCAAGGAGCCCGTCGGCAGCGGGTCGGTGACCGCGTTGAAGGGGTGTACGGCGGTCACTGGTCCACCTCCGCGGCCAGGATCGGCTCCCAGACCCTGGCCATCTCCCCCTCGAGCCCGGGGTGGTCGTCGAGCAGCGATCCGAGTTCGACGTCCGGGCCGAGGGCCTGGACGACGTAGGCGTCGTCGCGTTCCCCGGGGAGCGGGGACCGACCCCGCCCGGCAGGGCTGCCCTGCCATGCGGTGCGCACATCGTGGGAGTCGACCGGGTCCTCACGTCCCTTGCGCCCCGCCAGGACCAGTGCCCGGGAGGTCTCCGGCAGCAGGGGCACCACCGTGATGTGGGCCCGCAGGTACAGATCGATCAGCACACCGAGGTGCCGGCGAGCCAGCAGCCCGAGCTCCGCATCGTTGCCATCGGCGACCAGCGCACCCAACTGCAGACGACTGGTGGTGGCTTCCTGGCTTCCCCGCGGCGGCGGCCCGATGAGCACCGCCTCCACAGCGAGGTCCGGCCGCATCGCAGCGACAGCGAGGAGGCGCACCCACGCAGCCAGCCGGTGCTTGGCCTTGAGGTTGGCCATCTGCGCGGTGACCAGTCGGGCACCGGTGAGCGGCACGCTGCCGGTCAACCGGAGCTGTCCCACCTCGGCGATCGGTCCGCCCCTCGGCCCGGAGCCGGCAACCGATGGCAGGTCGACGAGCAGGTCGATGCCGACGACCTGCTCCGGCCCGGGCGCTGCGGCCAACGCGGCGGTGACGGCCGCGACCCGCTCCTCGACGCCCTCGAGGGCCACGACACCCAGTCCGCACACCGGCACCGTCCCGGTCGCCATCAACCGGTCCCGCCACCGATCGCCGTGCGTTGCGGACAGCCGCTGCTCCAGCAGTTGCTGGCTGACCTGCCACCGGTGCACGCCGGTGAGCTCCGTGGGATCGCGGTCCTCGAGGCGACGGTCGTCCTCCCCCAACCTGAGCCCGAGCCGACGCTGCAGGAGCGTGCGCAGGGGATGCTGCACGGCGGTCACCACCTCGGCCAACTCCACCCCACCGGGGTCCACCACCTCAGCTCCGGCGTCGGGCAGCGGCCGTTCCAGGAAGCCGCGGACCGCAACGCGGTCCCCCTGGGCTGCGCGGGCAGCAGCCAGCTGCCGCAGATCGAAGGCCTGCGGCGGTGTGCCCGGCACCTCGGGTCGGAAGTAGCGTGCGCTGTAGGGCTGGAGGGGGTGGTCGATGACCAGGTGGTCACGCACCGTGCCACCCGACCCCACGGGTAGCACGGTCTCCTCGAGGACGTCCAGCAGTTCGCTCACGGGCGCGGCCGGTTGGGTGATCTCATTGGTCCGCGGATCGTGCCCGGTATAGGTGATGACGAGGTGGTCGCGAGCCGCCAGCAGGGCATCCAGGAACAGCTGACGATCCTCCACCCGGGGATCGGGATCGCCGGGCCGCGGATCGGCCGCAAGCAGGTCGAAACCCTGCTCCTGGGGCGCACTCGGCAGGGCAGCGTCGTCCATGCCGACCAGGCAGACCACCCGATGTGGGAGGTTACGGAGCGGCTTGAGCCCACTGACGGTCACGGCCCCGGTGCCATAGGGAGTGCTGCCACCACGGTCGCCCAGTGCGCCGGTCAGCAGCCACCGCACCTCCTCGAGGGTCAGTTTCGCCCCGACGTCCGGGACGTCCAGCAGGCGCGCGAGATCATCACGGACCGCGGCCAGGTCCTCGGTCAACGAGGCGTCTCGACCGGGCCCATCCCCCGGGTCACACAACGTGGTCAGTGCCGCGGCCACGGTCGCGTACCACGCAGCCGCGGTTCGCGGCGTCTGCAGCTCACGCAGGACCGCGAAGAGCGCATCTGTGGCGGTCAACACCCGTCCGAGCTGCTCGACCCCGCTGCCCTCCACATCGTCGTAGGGCACGAGCCCGTTCACCACACCGACACCGTCGTCGGGCATGGCTGCGCCCAGCGCCAGGCGGTCGAGACCGGCACTCCAGGTGTGTGCGCCGTCGTCGAGGTCGACGAGCTCGCGGCGGTGCGCGCGGTCGATCCCCCAGCTGACGCCCGTACCCAGCACCCAGTCAGTGAGGAGGGCGAGGTCATCGGGACGCAACTGGAACCGGGCACGCAGCGGAGGGGTGCCCAGCAGGTCGAGCACCTCGGAGCCTCCGACCCGTGAGGTCGCCAGGACCAGGATGCGGTCGAGTGCCTCGGCGACGTGGTTGCCCGGCCGCACCGTGCGGTCGGCCACCCGCACCGGCAGCACCGGTGGGCCCTCGCTGTCGTCCTCTGGCCCGACCGAGGGGAAGGCGGAGGCCACCAGGGGGGCGTAGGTCGCGATGTCGGGGGTGAGCACCACGACGTCACGAGGCTCGAGGCGCGGGTCGTCCTCCAGCAGACCGAGCAGCACCTCGCGGAGGACCTCCAACTGCCGAACGGGCCCGTGACAGGCGTGGACCTGCAGCGAGTTGTCCCTGGGGTCCAGCCGTACCAGCGGCACGGCAGCGTCGCGCCCACGACGCCGGTCCGCGCGCAGATCGGCCTGCAGGGTGGTGAGGACGCGCTGCGCCTGCGGCTCCGGCTGCGGCCGCGAGACGGGCTCCGGCTGCGGCCGCGAGACGGGG
>LKMJ01000432.1_pt1 | contig 31709 bp, 27 predicted proteins | sample 643391 | NCBI WGS metagenome assembly LKMJ01 (sample SAMN04112250, study PRJNA286221) | soda lake metagenome | biome: soda lake; feature: Kulunda Steppe; material: water; isolation source: sample PL-Br10 brine of Picturesque Lake | place: Russia: Kulunda steppe | collected 2010-07 | reverse complement strand
TCCCTGTAGAGATTGACAAGTTCCTGTAGAACTGTTTGCTGACTTGGAGTCAACTCGATAGATGACATAGTTCAAAGTAGGTCGGTTTCGTTATTAAAGTCGACGATATGCTTAAAAACCCGCTTGGTGAACGAATCACTTTTTTGATTACCCCCTGATGAAACCGTATGGACACGCCAATCGAGATACTCGGCGTGCCGATGGACCTCGGTGCCGACAGGCGCGGCGTCGACATGGGGCCGTCGGCAATCCGTTACGGGGGACTGGGTGACGAACTCGAGGCCGCAGACCAGTCTGCAGTCGACAGCGGCGACATTGCGGTCCCTCACCCGGAAGAGGGTGACCCCGACGCGGGCGAGCAACTTGGCGGAACCGCGAAGTACGTCGACGAGACACGGACAGTGTGTGAACGCGTGGCTGAGCGCGTTTCAGCGATTCACGACGCAGGTCGCTTTCCACTGGTGCTGGGTGGGGACCACTCCATCGCTATCGGGACAGCAAACGGAAGCGCCCGCGGGAACTCTATGGGCGTCATCTGGTTCGACGCCCACGCCGACCTGAACACTCCGGAGACGACGCCGAGTGGGAACATCCATGGGATGCCACTTGCTGCGATTCTCGGCCGCGGCGCGTTCGAGGAAGAGGAATGGGCCTACTGTCCGGAGGTGTCGGAATCGAACGTGGCGATGGTCGGTCTGCGGAGCCTCGATGAGGGTGAGCGGTCGTTCATCCGCGACAGCGACGCCCACGCATACACGATGTCGGATATCGACGAACGCGGCATCACTGCGGTAACGCGGGAGGCCCTCGACAGAGTCACCGATGGTGCTGACCAGCTGTACGTCAGCTTCGATATGGACTTTCTCGACCCTGACGAGGCTCCGGGTGTCGGAACGCCTGTCCGCGGCGGCGTCACCTACCGGGAGGCTCACGCTGCGATGGAGCTCGTCCACAGGGAAGCGGCCGACAAACTGTGCGCGCTCGATATCGTCGAAGTGAACTCGATACTGGACAGGGAGAACCGGACTGCCGAACTCGCCTGTGAAGTCGCCGCGAGTGCACTCGGAAAGCGGATTTTGTAAACGGTTTTCCTCTCAGTTGCTGTCCTCGACGCTCGGATGTTGTGTCGGGGCGTCCGGATGCCGTTCTCTGAAGTACTCCTGCATGACAGCCAGTGATTCCTCCTCCCGCTGTTTTCGCTCCTCGTCATCGATTTCCTCACAGCCCGGCGGAACGTCCCGCCCTCGCCCAGTGAAGTAGTTCTCGGGGACGACCCAGTCATGGTAGAACGGCACATCCGAGTCGTGAATCACAGTGAGAGCGACACGGGCACCGTCACCTGCGGCGACGATAGTCTGGTGGGGCTCCCCCGCGATGCGGCCAGCGGCGTAGAGCCCGTCGACGCCGGTCGAACCATCGTCCTCTACGTCGATGTAGGTTTTGCTCCCGCGTTTCGTCAAACCGAGGTCGTCTATCTCGCTCAGGTACGCCGTGTCCGCCCACGAGGTGCAGATGACGTACGGCGTTCTGAACGCGTCGTTCTCCTCGGTATCGACGAGCAGGTGGTCGTCCGTTTCGGTGACGCGAGTGACCGTTCGTTCGCGGCGTTCGCAGTCGTTGCGGTCGGCCTGGTCTTCCATCATGTCGAGCAACAGACGGGCGCTCACTCCGGCGGGAAAGCCAGGAAAGTTTTCCAGGTGTGCGTTCCGGCGGAGGATTGGCTCGCCCGATTGCAGAATGACTGTGTCGAGGCCAGCGCGAGCAGTGAATATCCCTGCAGTGAGTCCTGCGGGCCCGGCACCGACGATGCACACGTCGACTGTTTCGGTCTCGGTCGCGGTACGCTGGGAATCCGTGTTCGTCTCTGACATAGTTCTACAAACGACGAGAGGGTACGAAAAAAGATGTGTTTGACAGTTCGTCTTCAGGCTGGTCAGAATCCGAACATGGCTCCGACGATGAGGCCGACGACGAGGAGCACACCCAGCGCGACGAAGATGGCGTTTTCGAGGTCGATATCACCCGGTTCGAGCGGCTGTCGAGAGTCCAGGCTCCCTGCGACGTTACTCCCATCCTGTTCTGTCTCGTCGGTTGTTCCGTCTGCCTCGGCGAAGTCGTCGACGGAGAACTTCCACTCCTCTTCGTCCTCGCTCCGGGTATCGCTCTCGTTCGCTGAACCGTCTCCGTTAGTTCCGGCTCCCATTGTCCACGTGTAAGGGGACGAGGGACAAAAAGCGACCGAACTCCGTACTACCTCTCCAGACCTCTCTGAGCTTCGTCTTTTCGAGTGTGCTCTCTAACCCGCGTCGAGTCGTGGCACTGATACCCTGTGACTTTATTGTGATATATCGTATATGTTCAGAGAATGAATGGAATGTATCTGGGGAACGAATGAATAGTACGCACGGGAATCTCGACAGACGGGCAGTCCTCCGGACAGCGAGTCTCTGTCTCGCTGGATCGATGGCAGCGGGCACCGCAAGCGGGTCAGCTGACGATGGCGGTCCGGAGCCGTCAGTCACGTTCGACGACCAGGAGAGCGACGGAACAGCCGTCACAATCACGCGAGCGGCGACGGACGCCGACGGGTTCGTCGCGATAGAACACGAGGGAGAGATGATTGTACACGGCCCCGATAACCGCCTGAATCTCGACGCCGGGGAAACAGCCGAAGACGTGACGCTCTACCTCGAAGAGCAGCTGACCGAAGACGCGGAGCTGGTCGCTGTACTAATCGAGTCGAACGGCGGCGTACTCGACCGGGACACCGCGTTCGTCTCTCTCGACGGCGAGCCACCGGAGCGAATCGACGGGTTCGGTCCGACACTGGTGGACGCGGACCCGGACGCGGGGTTCGAGTACCCCTACCTCCTGTACACCCCTGGCATGGTCGCTGACGAATCCAGGCCCGTTCTCGTCGAGCCGAACAACACTGGGCAGACGTCCGACGAGTTCGACCTCCATCTCGAACGGGCGGAGAGCGCTGTCAACAGCGGCACCGGACGACAGCTCAGCGACAGGCTGAACGCCCCCCTGGTGATGCCTGTCTTCCCTCGTCCGAGGGAGGAACCGGTCGACTGGACGCACTACGTCCACCAGCTGGACGCCGAGACGATGAGTATCGACGGCGGGCCGCTTGAACGCGTCGACCTGCAACTGCTCGCAATGGTCAGGGACGCCCGTGAGCGGCTCAACGACCGCGGCTATCCAGTCGAAGAAGGCATCATGTTGAACGGGTTCTCCGCGTCCGGAAACTTCGTCGACCGGTTCGTCACACTCCACCCGGAGGAGGTCGTCTCCGTTACTGCCGGCGGTCTCAACGGCATGGCTATCCTCCCGATCGAGGAGGCGAAAGGACACACGCTCGATTTCCACGTCGGTATAGCCAATCTCGAAGCGCTGACGGGCGAACCGTTCGACCTGGACGCGTTCCGCGAGGTCAATCAGTTCCTCTATATCGGTGACCTGGACAAGAACGATACGATAGCGTTCGGCGACGCGTGGACCGACGAGGAGTTCCGCGACCTGGCACTGGAGGTCTACGGCCATCACATTCAGGGTGAGCGGTTTCCGTACTGCAAGGCAATGTACGACGAGGTTGGTGCGTCGTCGGTCTTCCGGATGTACGACGGCGAGGGTCACACGCCACGACCGGCGTTCGACGACCTCGTCGAGTTCCACGAACGGAGCCTCGCTGGCGACGATATCGAGGACATTCGCGCAGACCTGGGCGGCAACGTCCCGAACCTCCGCGCCAACATCGAGTTCGCGCCACGGGAGCCGTCAGTCGGTGAGCAGGTCGCCTTCGACGGGACCCGCTCGTCCGTCTGGGAACAGGATATCGTCGAGTTCGAGTGGGAGTTCGGCGACGGAACCACAGCGACGGGCGAACTCGCTCACCACACCTTCGAGCAGTCAGGTGGCCACAACGTTCAGCTCCGTGTCACCGACGACGCCGGTGAACGATACGAAGACACGGTACAGGTCGTCGTAGGTGATGCAGACGACCAGCCTGACACGGGAGACGGTGAAAGCGGTGCAGCAGAAGAGAGCGATGTGGGCAACGATAGCGGCGAGGAAAACGAAAGCGGTACCGACGGTGAGAGTGAGGACGACGAAGCGACCGGGAATCCCAGCGAAGGAGCAACAGACAGCGACGGGTTCGGGCCTGGGTTCGGTATCGGTTCGACCCTGGCTGGTCTGGGTGGTGTTAGCTACCTCGCCGGTCGCCGACTGCGCAACCGGGAAAACACAGGGCAGGACGAGTAGCCGCGTTCGTCGCAGCTACCGAACTCGCGTCCCAGGTGCCGCGTCCTCGTGTGTCGTGAGGAGGTCGGCTTCCTCGCCGGCGGCGAGGACCATTCCGTCGGATTCGACGCCGAACAGCTCGGCTTTCTCCATGTTGGCGAGCAGGATGACGCGCGTTCCAGGTAGCTCGTTTACGTCGTGGAGCTGTTTGAGCCCGGCGACGACCTGCCTCGTCTCCAGGCCGATGTCCACTTCGAGCTTGACGAGCTCGTCCGCGCCTTCGATTGGCTCGGCATCGAGAATTTCGCCGACGCGCATGTCCACTCCCTGGAACTGTTCGAAACTGATTCGCTCGTCTTCGACTGGGTCGATATCTGTCATTGTTTGCTCTCCGTCGGTGTCTGCATCTTGTTCGTCCGCAGTATCTTTGTTCGCTTCCTCGACGCGCTCGCGGAGCTGTTCGTTGAGCCGCTCGATTTTCTCGTCCTCGACCTGCGTGAACAGCTCCGAGGGTTCGCCGAACTCTGGTTCGGGAGTACTGATCGCCGCTTCGAGTTCAACCGTCGACACGTCGCTGTCCTCGCCGAGTTGGTTCCAGAGGTTTGCGGCCTTTCCGGGCATCACTGGCTGCATGAGGATTGCACAGGCTCTCGCGAGCTGGACGCAGTCGCGGATGACGACCGCCGCCGCGTCGGGCTCCTCGTCGATGAGGTTCCACGGCTCGTTCCGCTGGATGTACTGGTTGCCGAAATCTGCGAGGTCGATTGCCACTTCACCGACCGTCCGAATGTCGTACTCTGCGACTGCTCCCTCGAATCGGTTGATTGCATCCTCGATTCGCTCGATGACCTCCTCGCTCGCTTCTGCGTCAGGCGTCCCGCCGTAGTTCCGGTTGGCAAAGAGCAGCGCCCGGTAACAGAAGTTCCCAAGATTGCCGACGAGTTCGCCGTTGACACGCTCTGCGAAGCGGTCCCACGAGAAGTCGATGTCGGACTCGACGCCCGAACCTGTCGTGATGTAGTACCGGAACAGGTCGGGGTGGAACCCGGTGTCGAGATACTCCTTCGCCCAGATAGCCCGGTTTCGCGAGGTCGAAAGCGACTTCCCGTCGATGCCGACGAACCCGGTGGCGATGACCGCCCGAGGCTCGTTGTAGCCGGCACCCCGGAGCATCGCAGGCCAGTAGACGCAGTGGTGCTGGATGATATCCGTCCCGATGACGTGGATAATCTCGCCGTTGTCTCCGCTCCAGCTATCGTCCCACTCCGTGCCGGGATGCGTCTCGCCGTCGAGTTTCCAGACTTCCTCCCAGTCGAACTCGTCTTTCCCGACACGCTCTGAGTACTGTTTCGTCGAGGCGACGTACTCGATCGGTGCGTCGACCCAGACGTACAGCACGATATCGTCGCGGTCATCACCTGGGTAGTCGATACCCCAGTCCATGTCGCGGGTGATACAGAGGTCTTCGAGCTCTCCCTCTATCCACTCCCGGGGCTGATTTCGAGCTTTCTCGGTGCCCTCCAGCCGGTCGATGAACTCCTGCAGGTACTCCTGAAAGTCCGACAGGCGGAGGAATTTGTGGGGCTGTTTGCGGTACTCCGCGGGGTTTCCAGTCATGACGCTGACGGGGTCTTCGATCTCGCCCGGCTCGAGGTGGCGCTGGCAGCCATCGTCGCACTCGTCACCGCGTGCTTTCTCCCCGCAGTAGGGGCAGGTTCCCTCGACGTACCGGTCGGGAAGAGGCTCGTCAGTTTCCGCGTCCCAGGCGACTTCTATCTCCTTTTCGATGACGTGTCCCTCGTCAACCCAGGTCTCGACGAAATCGTGGGTGAGTTCGGTGTTCGTCTCGTCGTGAGTATGTCCGTAGTTGTCGAACTCGATATTGAACTGGGGGAACGTCTCCTGGTACTGCTCGTGGTACTCCAGCGCCAGTTCCTTGGGCTCACGCCCCTGCTCTGCGGCGTTGACCGCGATGGGCGTTCCGTGCATGTCCGACCCACAGACGAAGGCTGTCTGTTGGCCGACGCGCCGAAGTCCGCGAGCGTAGGTGTCTCCGCTCACGTAGCCGAGCAGGTGGCCGACATGGAGGTCGCCGTTCGCGTAGGGCAACCCCACTGTAACCACCGCTGGCTGGTCCGTAGGTAGCTGCTCGTAGCTCATACTCCATGGTGGGTGACGCGCTGTAAAAAGACAGCCGGTTCGTAAAATGGGCAACAAATTCCGGAACGTGTCGGTGATAACCCTTTTTCGTGTGCAATCCAATCGGGAAGTACGAATGGAAGACCTACTTACAAAGCGAAGGCGGTTCTTGCAGGGCGTTGGCGTCAGCGGTTCAGTTCTCGTTGCCGGGTGTTCTGGAGTCCTCGACTCTGATGAGCCTGAGGGAGACGACGAACCTGTGGGAGACGGTGGCGACGGTGAGGCTACCGACGACGGCGAGAGTGACGCCGAAGACACTGACGGGAGCGACAGTGTTGACTCTGGTGATGGCGATACCCGTGAGGTCGGCATCGTCGCTGAACCGGACCAGGAGAAACTGGCTGAACTGCAAGAAGAGATGCAAGCTGGCGAAATCGACCAGGAGGAGGCGCTCGAACGCCAACAGGAGATAATTGCGGAGGCGATCGATAACCTCACCGAGATGCTCGATGCAGAGACGGATATCGAGGTGAACGAGGAGTATCCCGAGTTTGGAGCTATTCGGGCGACTGGAGACCCCTACGAACTCGTTGACTCGCTCACTGCCGATATCGTCTCCGTACTCGTCTCAGCTGAGGCGCTCGAAGTTGAACAGCAAGACCCGACTGGATAATCAGTCCGTCGTCGGGGCATTTTTGAGACGACCCCACTTATTGCTACGTGATGAGTCTCTCTGACGACCGTCTCACCGGCGAACCGGTCGAGGCTGTGCTCTTCGACATCGACGGTACTATCTGTGAGTACGAGCGAACGACGGCTGACCTGCTACCCGTCGCGTTCGAGCGTGCTGGCGTCGAACCGTTCTTCTCCCATCAGGAGTACGTCGACCGCTACGAGGCCTACCTCGACGAAAGCGATGACGTCGACGACCACCGAGAGATGTGTTTCGCAGACATTGCACGCGAGAAGGGGCACGACCCCGAACTGGCAATAGCGGTTGCTCGTGCCTATGCCGACGAGCGCGACCACAGTCGTGTAGAGTGGATCGACGGTGCGCGAGAGCTTCTCGACCGTCTCGAAAACGAGTATCGGCTCGCTGCAGTCACAAACGGTGGGCCAGATATGCAGTCCACGAAACTCGATGCACTTGGCGTCGACTGCTTCGAAACGGTTGTTCACGCGGGGTACGACGAGCCGTCGAAACCCAACCCCGAACCGTTCAGGGCGGCGCTTTCGGTGGTCGAGACGACAGCCGACCGGGCGATATACGTGGGGAACAGCCTCAGGGCGGACGTCGCTGGTGCTCACAACACTGGCTTGCGAGCTGCGTGGCTCGCCGACAGCGAAACGACAGAACCGACCCCCACACCGGAGTTTATTCTCGATAAGCCGAGTGACCTGCTGAACGAACTCCAGGCTCAGCGTGTCTGAGTTGACAATGAGACGGATCTGAACGGTATCGCTCTACCGGACCGATTCGAGCAAGAGCCGCTGTTCGACGCGCTTGACTTCGTGCTGGACGTCACGGACGGCGTCGATGTTGGCGCTAATCGAGGTGATTCCTTTTTCCACGAGATACCGAACCATCTCGGGGTCAGAACCGGCCTGCCCGCAGATACTCGTGTTCACATCGTGCTCTCGACAGACCTCGATAGTGTGGGCGATGAGGTCCAGCACTGCGGGATGCATGGCGTCGTAGCGGTCGGCGACACGCTCGTTGTTGCGGTCGATAGCGAGGGTGTACTGGACGAGATCGTTCGTCCCGAAGCTGACGAAGTCGACGCCGGCCTCGGCGATTCCTTCAACAGAGAGCGCAGCGGCGGGGGTCTCGACCATCGCGCCCCACGTTCGTTTGTCGGTGTCGATGCCGACCTCCTCCATCAGGCGCTTGGCCCGCAGGACGTCCTCGGCGTCGTTGACCAACGGGAGCATAATTTCGACGTTGTCGTAGCCGAGTTCGTACAGCTTCCGGAACGCGTCGAGCTCGTGGCGGAACGTCTCTGGCTTGTCGAGGCTCCGACGAATCCCACGGTAACCGAGCATCGGGTTGTGCTCGACCGGTTCGGCGTCACCGCCCTCTAGTTGCCGGAACTCGTCGGTCGGTGCGTCGAGTGTTCGGACGCGTACGGGCCGCGGATAGAACTCGTCGGCGACGGACCGGACGCCCTCGACGAGCGCCTCGATGTACTCACCTTTGCTGTTGTCTTCGATGTACTGCTCGGGAGTCTTCCCCAGCGAGAGAATCATGTGCTCGACGCGGAGCAAACCTACGCCGTCAGCTCCCGTGGCTGCCGCGCGCTCGGCCGCTGAGGATATCGAGACGTTCACTTTCACCTCCGTCGCGGTCATCGGCTTGACCGGGGTCTGCGGCCGAACCTGCTCGACTGGGTCGTCCTCCTGTGTCGTCTGTGTGTCACCGCCTGCGGAGATTGTTCCCTTGTCACCGTCGATGGTGACACGCTGTCCGTCGGCGAGCTCCTCTGTTGCCGACTCGGTCCCGACGACTGCCGGTACGCCGAGCTCGCGCGAGACAATGGCCGCGTGGGAGGTCGTCCCTCCCTCGTCGGTGACGATACCGGCAGCGCGTTTCATTGCCGGCACCATGTCTGGCGTCGTCATCTCCGTGACGATAATGTCGCCTTCCTCGACCTTATCGAGCTGGTCGAGCTTGTGAACGATACGAACGTCTCCTGACGCCTCGCCTGGCGTCGCACCCAATCCTTTCAAGATGACGCCGCCTGTCTCGTTCTCACTGCTCGCAGCGACCGTTTCAGTCCCACCGTCTGAGACGCCGCCTTTTGCGGCGGCCGCCGAGTTCTCGTCTATCGTCGTAATCGGTCGTGACTGGAGGAGGTACACGTCGCTGTCGTAAATCGCCCACTCGACGTCCTGTGGCTGGCCGTAGTACTCCTCTATCATCTCGCCGGTCTCACGCAGCTCTGTCAGCTCGTCGTCTGAGAGCACCTGTTCGCCCTGTTTGTCCGCTGGAACTTCCCGCTCGACTGTTTCACCGGTTTCCTCGTCCCTGACGAGCATCACCTTCTTCGTTGCGACGTTCTTCGTTTTTAGCTTGCCGTCCGCCCGGTCGATAATGTAGTTATCAGGGGTGACCGCGCCGGAAACGACGGCCTCGCCGAGCCCCCACGCAGCCTCGATAGTGATTTCGGGTACACCAGTCGAGGGGTTGCTCGTGAACATGACGCCGCTTTTGTCGGCGTCGACCATCTCCTGGACGACGACTGCGATGTCGACCTCGTGGTGATTGAACCCTTGCTCCATCCGGTAGTACAGCGCCCGATGGGTGAACAGCGAGGCCCAGCACTCGCGAACGCGGTCGACGACGTTCTCGCGGGTGACGTTGAGGAACGTCTCCTGCTGGCCTGCGAAGGAAGCGCCTTCGAGGTCCTCCAGGGTCGCCGAGGAACGAACCGCGACAGAGGCGTCCTCCCCGATGCTGTCGAAGGATTCGAGAATCTCTTCTTTGAGCGACTCCGGCATCGGCGTGTCGGTGATGAGTTGCTGTGCATTCTCCGCAGCAGTTGCGAGGTTCGGGTCGTCCGCGGCGACGTCGACGATGTCGAACAGTTCCTCATCGATACCCGTCTCTTCGATGAACGAGCGATACGTTGCAGTCGGTACGACAAACGCCGGTGGAACCGGCAGGTCAGCGGCCCACATCTCCCCGAGAGAAGCGGCTTTTCCGCCGACTGTGTCGAGGTCGTCACCCCCAATTTCGTCCAGCCAGAGTACAGCCATAGCGTATGTGAAGTCACTTGGAGTACGCTAAAGAACTTTCTGGACTGAGCAATTCAGGCCGGATGGTCGATACAGCGGATTGTGGACGCCTCACTGACGATACTCAGACCTCGATGATGTCGTCGTCTTCGTCGGCCGGGACCGCTATTGTTGTATCGAGAACAGTCAGTCCACGCCCGCCGACTGCAGGATTCGAACCGAGAGTCGTTTCGATGGTCCCCGGCCGGTCGAGGAAGTAGCCACATTCGACGCGCACTGTGTCGATGTCGCCGTCGAAGGCATCGTGTGCGTCGAGGTACTGACCACAGCCAGCGGTGGCGATGCCGCTCGCTGCTCGCTCACACTGGGAAGCCGTCGGGTCGAAAATTCGTGCATGCAGGTCTGCCCGCCGTGAGAGCGTATCGAACGTGAACGCACAGACTCTGGTGGTGTCAGTCTCCGCGAGCAGTCCCGCCAGTGTCTCGCGGTCCGGAGAGCAGTTGCTCAGCCCGTCGAGGAACCCAACCGGTGCGAACAGCGTTCCGCCGAACGAGGCTGCTCGCGATAACGGCAGGTCTTCGCTGACGCTCTCCAGCGCCTCGACGGTGGTCCCGAGAGCAGGTGCGAGCCTGTCGAGCGACGTCGATACGGACTCGATGTCCTGGTCGGGTAGCTCGACGCGAACGTTTCTCGAACCGCTGTGTTCGACGGAGAACTGCTGCTCGTCCCCTCTGGTGTCGAGAACGGTGAGTGTCTCCTGCCCGTCGGCCTCGTCCCGTTCGAGGAGCGCTGTCCACCCCGCGACGGCCGCTTCGACGAGTGCATCTGTGTCCTCCCGCTCGACGTACTGGACATTGCGCTCGTCTGCTGTGACGGCACCACTCGTTCCGAACTCCGCTGCAATCGCACGAAGCTGCTGGTCTGATACCTCGTCCGGAACGACGGGTATCTGAACGCCAGCCAGCGGCTCGTCGGCGAACGCGTCCACCAGCAGTACGGATTTCTTTTCCATACCTCGCTCTCTCTGCCCGTGCTCAAGAAAGCTGTCCTGTCGAGCGGTGAACTGCCGGCTGATGTCTATTCCAAACCACTCCGACCATCAAACTGATTTAGTTTAAAACTCAAACCAAATAACTCTACATTCCAAACCATAATATATTGAACATTGGACCAAATACGTGTAACTTTTACACCTATTTGGTTGAGGAAGCCTTCGGCCTCTTACTTCGACGAGCCGTTCACTCGTTGACACTGGGACTTCGCTGTGCGAGCCACGAACAGACGTCCGGCCAGAGTTCCTCGTGTGCGCGGCCGGAGACGGAGATACCGATGTGCCCCGCAGGGAACTCGATGAGTCGCTCGTCCTGACTGCCGACGACATCGTGTAGGGGTCTACTGGATTCTGGTGGGACGATGTGGTCGTACTGGCCGACGATCTGGAGCAGTGGCACTTCGATTTCGGCGGGGTCGACGGTCTCCCCACAGAGCGATATCTTGCCGTCGATTAGCTGGTTGTTCCGGTAGACGTCGTCGACGAACTCCGCGAAGGCGCGCCCCGCCACGTCGACCCCGTCCCAAGTCCACCGCTCCATCCGGGCGAACATCTCGACGAACTCCTCGTCGTCGAGGTTCTCGAAGAACTGGACGTACTTCGTGAGCAGGTTGTCGACCGGCTCCATCATGGCGAACTGGCTGGCGAGCAACTCGGCGGGTGCGTTACCGTACGTCTCCGCGACGGTCTCGGGGTCGTAAAAACGCGCCCAGCGCTCCAGCAATCCGCCGGTCCCGTCGAAGACAATGGGCGTCGCCATGAGCGAGAGCGTCCGAACTCTGTGCTGGAATCGCGAGGTGTACATGAGTGCGAGACTCCCGCCCATGCAGTAGCCCAGTAGGTGAAGCTGGTCGACCCCGCTTCGCTGGCAGATGGCGCTGACGCAGTTATCGAGATACCGGCAGACGTAGTCGTCGAGCCCGAGCGAGGTGTCCAGCCGAGACGGCTCGCCCCAGTCGACGAGATACACTTCGAACCCTGCGTCGAGTAACTGACCAATGACGCTTCGGTCGGGCTGCAAGTCGAGGATGTACGGGCGGTTGACCAGCGCGTAGACGAGACAGACTGGCGTCTCGTAGCGCTTCTCTTCTGGCTCGTACCGGTGGAGTTCGAGCTTGTTCTCCTCGTAGATGACCTGGCTCGGGGTCTGTCCGACCCTCGCTGTCAGCATCGTCACTACGTGTTCGGGAGTAACCATCCCCTGCTTGGTCGCTCTTGCCCCGAGCTGTGCGAGACGGCGCTGTATCGGTGATGGAGAGCCGTCTTGCTCTCCGCTCATCGGAACCCTCCTCGGGTGGCGCTCCTGTCCTCGCCGCAGGTGACCATACTCACGGTTCGTTCACCTGGATTGTAGTACTGTGGTTTTTCGACGCGGTGAGATTGCTGCTCTGACTGGAGACCCGGCTGTTGGTTGTTTGCCGTTGCCCGTCTGTCTCGCAGTCGGTCCAGTCGACCACTCAGACAGTATCGACTTCCGGGCGCACCCTCGTCCGGACGCCGTACTTTGCATCCTCGACGCTCTCCGGATACGCACCATCTGGATACCGCGAGCGGAGACTCGCCAGCACTGCGTCCCGGGTGCACGCTCTGGCTGCAGCCCCCACGTCCGTTGCACTCCCAGCAAATTCGACCGATTCTCCACTCGGGTCGCAGCCGACGACGACGGCATCTGTCGTTGTCCCGGGAAACCCTGTTTCACGGAGAAGGGTCGCAGCCTTCGCTTCGACGACGACAGCGAGGAGGTTCGCCAGTGCGCCGTCACCGAGGGCACGGTCAGTCCCGACGATGAGATTGACCGTGCCGGTGTCGTTCGGCTCCGGCGTCGGCTCCTCGCGCTCGTGGACGCATTCAGCGTCAGTCCTCGCCGGCAGGTCGGCAGGATTCGAGATTCCGGCCGTCGCGTACACTACCACTGGTCCGTACCGAGCGACCCTGGCGTGGTTGAGGTCGACTCCCGTAAAAAGGGTCGGCCCTTCGCGCTCGAACCCCGCACGCTGTCGCCGCTCGCTCGCGTAGTTGGCGAGGTCAGTATGTCCCCATCCCTCCGGGACGGAGATGTTGTACGCAACAGCGGACTCGGCAAATCCACCGTTCCACCCGCTTGACAGCCAGCGCGTCGACTCTCGGCGGACGCGAAGAACGCTTTCGCTGATGCCCGCCTCAAACACCACGCAACACCTCCAGCAATCGGTCGTTCTCCTCGGCGAGTCTCACTGCGACACGGACGTGCGAATCCAGTCCCCGGAACGTCCGCGCATCGCGAACCGCAATGCCCGCTTTATCTGACGCTTCGAGGACCGAATCCACGTCTCGGTCACCCACGTCGAACAGCAGATACGGCGCGTCCGAGGGATAGACGTCGAACTGCTCCGAGAGTGCATCAGCCATCCGCTCGCGCTCGCTCCGAACTCGCTTCCGTGTGCGCTCGACGAACTGCCGCTGTTTCATGCAGTAGGTGCCGACCTCCAGCGCTGGTGTGCCGACGTTCCATGGGCGACGAGCCGTGGCGAGTCTCTCTCGAAACCCACCCGTCGCAACTGCGAACCCTGCACGAATGCCGGGGAGGCCGAACATCTTGGTCAGCGAGCGCGCAACGACAACCCCTTCGGCTCCTGCCAGTGATGGCTCGTCAGTAAAATCGTGAAACGCTTCGTCGACGAGCAAGGTGGTCTCAGTCTCCCTGCACCGAGCGGCCAGCGAACGGAGCTCAGCCCCGTCGTAGGCGTTCCCCGTCGGGTTGTTCGGGTTGCAGACGATGACCATCTCGTGCCCGCTTGGTTCGACTGCCAGTATCTCCTCCTGGTCCACGAAGACTGGCTCTGCCCCCTGCAGTTGAACTTCCCGGCCGTACTCACCGAAACTCGGTGCCGGAACCAGTACGGAGTCGCCTGGCTCGACTGCGAGTTCGATTGCGAGGCGTATCGCGGCCAGCCCGCCCGGTGTCGGCACAACCTGGCCGACGTCACAGCCGACGTAGCTCGCGGCCGCCTCACAGAATGCCTTCGGGGGTTCGGGCGGATACGACCGCGACGTATCCAGGGCCGCCCGGTACACCGCTCCAACACCGTCCGGTATCTCCGGGTTGGTGTTCGCACTGAAATCCAGAACGTGAGTATCGTCGCTCCCGCCGTGTGGCACTCGCTCGACTGTGTCGGTTGCCTCAGGGTCCATTGGACCCACCGTCGTTCGTTAGCGCGTCATACCGCTTTGCAATCTGTTCACGCACGTCAGCTGCCGGCGTCTCGTGGCGTTCTGCGAGCGCCAGCGCACCACCCATTCCGACGCCCTCTTTCGCCTCGCCCTGGCAGTACTGCGTCATCGAAACGTGGTTTGAACGCTCGAACTCCGGGTCGGTAACGTTCAGCTCGATGTCGAGCGTGTCGGTCGCATCCTCCAGATCTGGTGTGTCCTCGGCGACGAAGACCGTCGTCGAGAGAGTGAGCGGCGCCTCGATACCAAAGTGTCGAACCAGCGCCCCGGCGGTGAGCAGCTGTGTCCCCCCTGCCAGTGTCACCTCGGCCCCTGTCTCGACGGCACCGACAGCGGTGCCCATTACGGCTGGGAGTACCGGGTCGCCCATCAGCCGTACTGCCTCGAGGGGGTCACCCGATGCATCGCCTGCCTCGATACCGCTCGCTTCGAGCCCGTTTTCGACTATCGCTTTCTTTCGAGTGAACGGATTTTCGGGGAGCGAGGAGGACACTCTGAACGGCTCGCCCAGCGCTCGAAGAACGCCCAGTGCGGTCGTCGTCCCGCCGGGGACACTCTCGCCGACGAAGACGGATTCGCTGGACAGCTCTCGACCGACTGCCCTCGCTCGCTCGAAGATCCCCTCGGCGTCGGTGACCGCCTCGCGCTCTCGAATATCGTTCCCTGGTTGCGCTCCAACGGTGACCGTCGGCGTGGCCGTCCGGGTAGCGAGTCCAGAATCAACTGCGAGTACGTCGAATCCTATTAGTTCCCGAACCGCCTGGGTGATGACGGCCGGTGTCGGGCAGCCTGTCGGGCTGGTCGGAAGCTCCGATGCGAAGACAGGACGTCCGTACTCGACAATCTCCAGGTCGGCTGCCGGCGTGTGATAGGTCAGGGCTGGGTCGGCACCGGCGGCGCTGATGCCGTCGATTGTCGCCGTGTCGGTCGACCCGGTTACCAGCACGAACGTCACAGCAACCCCTCCGCTACCCGCGCGTCTCTGCGCCGGTTTACGTTGACAGCCAGACGCACGTCGTGAGTGACGTGGGTTGTCTCCTCACCGCTGTCGACGATATTCACACCGGTCGGGACGAGTCGCTGGCCGTTTCGTTCGATGATTAGGTCGTGACTCAAGCTGAGTGCCTGTTTCACCTCGGCCGGGATGTAGATTCCGACCGGACCACTGTTGTGGCTGTCGAGGAAGGAGTTAATTACCTCTGGTGTGAGCAACGGCAGGTCTGCCGCGACGGTCACTAGCGGGGTTTTCCGGCCGTCAAGGATTGACTGCAAATCTTCGACGTAGCCGTCGCCGGGAGTGTCGAGACAGGTGACCGAGCGGGATTCGAGATGATTTCGCGTCGCTGGCGTGTTTGGCGAAACTGCGGCGTAAACGCTGTCGACGTCGCTTCCAGTGAGCGCGGAGAGAACACGCTCGACCATCGGTTCCCCGCCAATTTCGAACAGCGGTTTCTCGGTCGACGACTGTAACCGGGTCCCCCGGCCGCCACACATCACAACAGCGTCCATGCAATCACCCCCGCGTGTAACGCGACGACACGAGCTATCTCGTTTCCGGCACCGAACACGTCGCCGTTGACGCCTCCGAGCCGGTGCCGTGCTATCCAGAGCACTACGAGTACGGAACTCAATCCAGCAAGGAATGCGGTCACCGCCGCAGGGTGTGGCCAGGTCAACGCTGCTGCTGGCAGAGCGACGAGCACGGGAGCTACGAGACTCTTCGCAGTAGCAGAATCCGAGAGCTCCGAGGCAAGCCCCTCGTGCGTCGCAGTGCCCAGGCAGACGAGGGTGGCCATCCCGAGCTTCGCCGTCACCTCTGCCGTAACGATGAGCAGAATGCCTGTCCAGGGGTCCGACGCCAGGCTCACCACAGCCAGGGCCAGTGCGGTGACGACCAGGACGACAGTCACCATTGCACCGACGCCGACGGTCGTGTCCTTCAACACCGCCCGCCGCTCTTCGGGTGACCCGTGGACGACCAGCGCGTCGCCGAGGTCGGCGAGTCCGTCCATGTGTGTGATGCCGGTGAGGAGATATAGCCAGCAGACGAACATGGCGGCGACAGTCGGGGCCGGAGCCGGGACGAGAAGCGGTAGTGCCGCCAGGACACCGATGAGGTAGCCAGCCATCGGCAGGCTGACCGGCGACCGCCTGAACGCCTCCCACGCGCGCTTGTCGTGACCGACAGGAATTCGAGTCAGGAACCCTATCGCGCCGCGGGTAGCAGTCAGGACCACAATGCCACCCCCATCGACGCGCCAGCTCCGGCGAGGATGAACGCGATAATTCCTGCGACACCGACAGTCCGAACACAGGCGTTCGCCTGTTCGACTGTCGGTTCCATCTCGGCAGCGTTCAACGTGTACGCGCCCGGCTTCGAGAGGCGGATGTCTCCGGCCGCGGCCACCGTGGCCATCGGCCAGCCCGAGTTCGGCGACGACGGCTCTCGGGCCCACTTTCGAGCGCGCCACAGGGAACTGGGACTGACCGCTGCGACCGCGAGCAGTAGGGCGCTTACTCGTGCCGGGAGCCACATCAAGAGGTCGTCCAGTTTCGCACTCGCTGTCCCGACGGGTTTCGAGCGGTAACCGAGCATCGAGTCCATCGTGTTGACGGCCTTGACGTAAGCCGCGGCTGCTACACCCGCAGCGACCGATAGCTGGGCACCGATAGCGAAAGCAAGGAGCGGGCCGACGAGACCATCGGCTAGATTCTCGGCGGCACTCTCAACAGCGGCGCTGCGGAGTTCGGCCGGCGACAGTGATTCTGCGTCCCTGCCCACGAGTGCACGGACGGCGGTTCGAGCATCATCGACACTCGACTCCGTGAGCGCTATCACCTCGCGCGCCGCGTCGAGTAACATCCGAAGACTGACTGTACTGAACAGCAGTACTCCGGCGATTGTGACCCCCACGAGCGGTGAGACCCGGAACCCGGCCGCAGTGACGCTCCAGACGACGAGCGTGGCTAACAGCGGGAGCACGAGTGCGAGCACTGCCCCAGCAGCCACGGAAAATATACACTCCCTGTCGAATGCAGCGACAACTCGCCCGAACAGCGCGACAGGATGAACTCGCTCCGGCAACTCCGAAGCCACCATGTCGAGCAGAAACGCCACTCCGACGACGAGGAACGGGAGCGCTGCCTGCTGGGTCGCTGCTCCTGTGAGTGCGCTTACCGACATCGAGACCTCCGTATCATCCGTTTCCCCCGGCTTCCGTTATAAACTCTGGCAGCTCTTCGAGTGACACATCGTCGATGAGTACAGCGTGTGCGCCGACAGCTGTGGCACCCCCGTCCGTTTCGACGTCGTCGCCGACGTGAACCAGGGATGGAAGCGAAATATCCAGTCTATCGGTAACTGCTTTGAACGCCCGCCGGTCTGGTTTGCGCCAGCCACACCCGACACTGGTGACGATAGCATCGAACGACTGCCGGTCGAGCGCCGACCTCTCCAGTGACCGTTCGACGAGCCCCGGAACACTACAGTTCGAGAGGACGCCCACCGGTCCATGGCGTTTCATCGCGCGAACGGCCTCCGTCGCTCCGTCTCGTGTTCGAACGTCGGACTCGAACGCCGCAAGCACGGCATCCCGAACGACTTCTGAATCCGGTTGCGGGGTCTCGAACGAACTGTTCCCCAGAACCGCCCGGACGTGCTCTGTGAGGGGAATTTCGGCGTGGCGAGGGGCGTCAATCTGTGGCGTCCGATACGCGTTCTGCCAGTCCCTCGGAACCGCCACCCCTCGGATCTCCAGTTCGTCGGCGACGAGCGCCGCCGGATCGTCGGGAACGTCGACGGAGACCAGGGTGCCGAAACAGTCGAAACTCGTTCCGAACTTCGAAGGGACTCGGCTCATCCGCCGCTCTCCCCCTCGGCTATCGACGTTCCGAGCTCTTCTTCGAGCCAACTGCTGTCAATTTTCCCGACCAGGTCTGCGGCCTGTTCGTACGGTGACTCGACGGGCCCATCCGGTGTTGGCCGATGAATCTCCACCTGCTGGAACACTGTCTCGACAAACGCAGTTCGGACGTTCTCGTTCTCGAACAGCCCATGGAGGTACGTCCCGAGGACGTTCCCCATTGCACTGCTCTGTTTTCCTAGCGGTCGCGCGACCGATTCTGGTGCTGAAGTTCTCCCCATGTGGATTTCGTAGCCTGACGCCTTGCCGGTCGCACCGTCGATTGGTCCGGTCCCGTCGACTACGACGGTCGTTTCCTGGACCTGCTTGTCGTGCTCGAAATGGGTCTCGACTGGGAGCAAACCGAACCCTCGAACGGTGTCGTGTTCGTCCGTCGATTCGATGTCGGCGTTGGTAATCCGCTCGCCGAGCATCTGGTAGCCACCACAGACGCCGACTATCGGCCCGGAGAACGACGAGAGCTCGGTTTCGAACCCGGCCTCGCGAAGCGCGAGCAGGTCGTCGACCGTGTTTTTCGTTCCTGGGATGACGACCGCGTCGACGTCGAGTTCCGCGTCCAGCGGCAGGTACTCGACACGGACGCCGGGAACGCGGGCAAGCGGTTCGAAATCGGTAAAGTTCGAAATGTGGGGGAGCCGGGCGACGCCGACTGTGACGCTCTCGTCTGGCGGGTAGTCGTCCGCCCCACGGACGGCGCGCTCGCCGACTGCCGGGAGGGAGACGCTGTCCTCCTCGGGGAGACCGGGGTCGTCGTAAGGGAGGACGCCGATGACCGGGACGCCCGTTCGCGATTCGAGCTCTTCGATGCCGGGTTCGAGGAGTGTGGGGTCGCCCCGGAACTTCGTGATGAGGATTCCTCGAACACGTTCTCTAATGTCCTCGGGAAGCAGATCGAACGTCCCGACGAGGCTGGCGAAGACGCCACCACGTTCGATGTCGCCGACCAGCAGGATAGACGCATCAGCAAACTGCGCGGTTTCGATGTTCGCGAGGTCGCGGTCGTGGAGGTTGATCTCTGCGATGCTCCCGGCACCCTCGGCGACGACCACGTCGTGTTCTGCAGCCAGTCTCTCGTACGACTGCTCGGCCGCTTCTCGGGCACGATCCCAGTGTGTCTCGTAATACGTCCCGGCTTCGTAGTGTCCAACCGCCTCGCCGTCGATGACCAGCTGACTCTCGCTGTCGCCCCGGGGTTTCAGCAACACTGGGTTGAGGTCCGTCGTCGGCGCGATCTCCGCGGCCCGTGCCTGTACGTACTGCGAGACGCCGATTTCCCCCCACTCGTTCCCCCGTGTGACCACGGCCCTGGCGTTGTTGCTCATGTTCTGGGCTTTGAAGGGGGCAACGTTGACGCCCTGTCGAGCGAGCAGTCGACAGAGTCCGGCGACAACGGTGCTCTTGCCGACGTGGCTTGCCGTCCCGGCGACGAGCAGTGTTTCGGTCATAGGTGTTGCTCTCTGGAATTGGCGTTCAGTATTCGGTACCCTTCCTGGCCCGTTGCCCGTCTCTGAAGGGGTGTTTCTCCATTCCGACTTCGGTGACGAGGTCGGCGTGGTCGTAGATGTACGTGGGTTCCTCGTGGCTGCCGGTGAGCACGAGTTCGAGGTTTTCGGGCTTCGTTTCAACGAGATCGACCACCGCGTCGGGGTCGACGAGTCCTCGGTTCGCTGCGTACAGAATTTCGTCCAGAATCAGCATGTGGACACCTTCCTCTGGCGGTCCATCGAGGGGAATTTGTGAGGTCAGATCACTCTCCCCTGCTGCCGAGAGCAGCTTCCGTGTTCGTTCCAGTCCTCGCTTTGCCTCTCGCTCGTGGTCCTCCGCACTGGAGTCGTCGAGTCGTCCGTGCCAGCCGTAGTGGCCCGCGTTCTCGTAGGAGAAACCAGGCATCGCGGCGATGGCATTATACTCGCCGCGGACGTCCTCGACGCTCCCGGCACCACCCTTCATGAACTGAAGCATGTGCACTCTGTAGCCGTTTCCGGCCGCGCGAAAGCCCATTCCCATCGCAGCTGTCGTCTTCCCTTTGCCTTCCCCCCACCAGACCTGCACGAGCCCGAACTCCTCGGGCGCAGCCGGTTCGATGGAGTCATCTCCAGGAATCGAGCCGCGTCGTGGTGCTCTCTCGGATCGTTGTTCACCCCTCTCTGTATCGTCTGTACCCTCTGTATTCTCTGTCATTCTTCTCGGTCCTCTGTTGTTCTCACTGTCAGTATCGTCCGGTCGGTGTATCTTTGCTCGTTCGATTCGGCACCTTCCGCGAGCACTCCCAGCGTTGTCTGCTCGATTGACTCCTCCGGGAGTGTGAGCTCTTCCAGAACGAGCGCAGTCAGGTCCGGGTCGGCACCACGGTCGATGAGCGCTTCGGCAATGGCCGGTGGCATCCAGTCGTAGGGTCGGACGATAACAATGAGATGGCGCTCGTTTTTTACGGCTTCCGTGAGTCTGTCGATGTCGTCACTCACGTCGCCGCGTCGGTGGAGGCTGGCGAACGTCGAGTGCTCTATCGGGGTTCGTGACCGAGCAGCGGCAACCTGCACCGATGAGACGCCCGGGACGACCCGCACTGGTCTGTCGACCGCCCGCACGATCCGTCCCAGAAACTGGTATCCCGACACGTTCGGGTCGCCCCAGAGGACGGCGACACCCCGCTCGTCGTCGGCGACTCGCTCACCAAACCGCTCCAGTACTTCGGTCTGGTCGTCGTAGCTACACGTCAGAATGTCGGCATCAGTTCGGTCAGCGATTCGCTCGGTGACGGTCTCGAACCCGACCACGACGTCCGCCTGCTCGAGGAGTCGAAGGACCCGCTCGGTCAGAAACTCCTCGTTGCCAGGGCCGACTCCGACCGCGTGGACTGGGTCGGCAGCCGCCACCTCCGGTGCGCTGTCCGCGAATCTGGCAGGATTGGTCTCGGTCACGTCTTTCCAACTCCTCGAACTTTTCGTCTATTCTCCATAATACAAATATCGTTGTTATAATTAAATATTTATTGCTTTACTCGCAAGGAGCTGGTATGCAACGAGCTATTAGTGTTGTGCTGGCGGTACTCATGGTGGTAGGGACGGCAGGTGTCGTCGCTGCTACTGGTGGAGTAGCTGGAGAAACAACTTTGCAGACGACAGCGGATTGTGAGTTTCCAATAACTGAGACGGATGCTACTGACACAGAGGTAACTATCGAAGAGGAACCGGAGTCTGTCGTGACACTCAACCCGAGCGCCGCGCAGACGATGTGGGAGATAGGCGCAGAGGAGAAAGTGACTGGCGTGACCAAACACGCAATGAACCTCGATGGAGCATCCGACCGGACGAACGTCTCGACGGAAGGTGAGACAGTCAGCCACGAAGTCGTTGTGGACATCGACCCGGACCTCGTGCTCGCGCCGCTCTCACAGGTGACCACTGAGGAGGACGTCGAAACGCTTCGTGAGGCGGGACTGACTGTGTACGCTTACCCGACGGCCGATTCCATCGACGAGGTCCGGGATCGCACGGTTACGACAGGCGAACTGGTCGGCGAGTGTGAGGGTGCCGTCGAAACCGTCGAATGGATGGACAAGGAGCTTGGAATTGTCGAGGATGCCGTCGAAGACGAGCAACGTCCCGACGTGCTCTACACGTTCTTTGGGTTCACGGCCGGTGAAGGGACACACATCCACGAGATGCTCGAGGTCGCCGGTGGAAACAACATCGCTGTTGAAGCCGGCATCGAGGGGTACGCCGAGATAAGCGAGGAAGTCATCGCGTCAGAGGACCCTGACTGGATTGTACTCAACACGAACTCGCCCGAGATTCCGGACGGTGAAGGCTTCGACCAGACGACCGCCGTTCAGGAGAACCAGACTGTCCTCATCGACGTGAACCATCTGAACAGACCTGCGCCACGAATTGTCCATGCAATCACGGAAATGGCTGAGGCGTTCCACCCTGATGCGTACGCCGAGGCGGTCGAAGCAGCAGAGTCGACACCGACGCCAACACCGGAGGAGACACCGACACCAGAGGAGGCGACGCCAACACCAACACCGGAGGAAACGCCGACGCCTGAGGAGTCGAACCCCAGTGACGAAGTTGCCGATGCCGACGCTGACGACGACGGCGCTGGATTCGGTGCCCTCGTTGCGCTGGGGGCAGTTCTCGCCATCGCTCTCGCTGCGAAAGCAAAACCTCGTAAGGGTGGCGAGCGATAACCGACCATGCGAGTCGTCTCCACATCACCGTCGTCGACGGAGATTCTGTACGCCCTCGGTATCGAACCTGTTGCAGTCTCCCACGCCTGCGACTACCCGCCTGCGGTCGAGGAACTGCCTGTCATCGATGTTTCCAAAGTGGACGCCGTGGCCAGCGCTGACCGCCACGAGCAGGTCCAGGCAGCGACGGCGGACGGCCATCTCTACCAGATGGATGCCGAGACGATCGATGCGGTCGAGCCCGACCTTATCGTCACGCAGGGGGTCTGTGGCGTCTGTGCGGTCGACGAAGTGCTCGTCGACGAGACGCTCGCGGAACTCGAGGCTGACCCCGACGTGCTGGCGCTACAGGCGCGCACGCTCGGCGACGTTCTGGACTGCGTTCGGGACGTCGGCGAAGCCACGGATACCGAGGGGCTGGCTATGGAACTGGTCGACAGCCTCTCCCAGCGACTCGCCGCAGTCGAGAGCCGACTTCCAGGAAGGGACCGGCCCCGAACGGTCGTTCTCGAGTGGATGGACCCGCCGCGACCGGCTGGAAGCTGGGTGCCTGAAGCCGTCGAATCTGCGGGTGGTGAGTACGGGCTTGGAACTGCTGGCGAACGCTCTCGGGCGGTGGACTGGGAGACTGTCGTCGAGTACGATCCGGAACGACTCATCGTCGCACCGTGTGGGTTCGACCTCGAACGGACGCACCGTCGCCTCCACGAACTCACCGACCGTCCGGGCTGGGAGCAGTTGACGGCTGTCCGCGAGAACGAAGTGTACGGACTCGACGGCAGTGCCTACCTCACGCGGTGGACGCCCCGTCTAGTCGACGCTGTCGAACATCTCGCTCGCGTGTGCCACCCGGAGTCGTTCGGCTCACCGACCGAAGCCGACGGTGTCGAGCGAATAGCGACGACGGAGTAACAACTGGCTCGACACCCTGTCTATTCGACGCACAGGTCGACGAAGTTCCGAAGAATGCGCAAACCGGTCTCGCCGGATTTCTCGGGGTGGAACTGCGTCCCGAACACGTTCCCCGCCTCGTTGGCGATGATGCTCGGGAATTCGAGGCCGTAGTCGGTGGTCGCAACGGTTGCGTTTTCGTCCTCGGGGTCGGCGTAGTAGGAGTGCACGAAGTAGGCATACTCCCCATCGACGCCCTCCACGAGCGGGTGGTCACGCTGGACAGAGAGTTGGTTCCAGCCCATCTGTGGTACCTTTACCGTGTCTGGAAATCGGAGATTCGTCCCCGGAATCAGGCTCAGCCCCTGGGTTTCTCCTTCACCGGCGTACACTGCTTCCTCGCTGGAGGTTAGCAACATCTGCATCCCGAGACAGATGCCAAACAGCGGGGTACCTGCCTCCGCTTCTTCAACCAGCAGGTCCCGAAACGGTCCGGCGTTCTCCATCCCCTCGCTGAAGGCACCGACGCCCGGCAGGACGATGCCGTCGGCCGCCGAGATGGCTCCCCGTTCCTCGGTCACTTCGACGCTCGCACCCGCCCGTTCGAGCCCACGTGTGACGCTCCGGAGGTTCCCCAGGCCGTAATCCACGACTGCAACGTCGGCAGCAATCTGTCGCGTACTCATAGCTGTCAGTTGCATCCCGTCCTGTAAGTGGATTCGCTTTCGTGCTGTTTTTACCTGCACGTCTGGCCGTCCGGTCGATAGACCAGTCGTAATTCCGAGTTCGATTGACTTATTCCTACCCGGTAACTAATTGTACGGGAATGACTGATTCGGACTTTCTCGTCGTCGAGTTCATGCTGACCGCGCTTACGTACACCGAAAACGAGGACTTCGACCCCAACGACCTCCCACCGTCTTATCGGGCACCGTTCTGGAGCGAGGGAACAATCGAGCGTCCACTCGCTGTCACGGTCGATACGGCAGCACAGGCCACCGACGTTAGCCATCCATGGGAGGCTATTTCCGGACTGATGTTCACGGATTATGACGATTTCACGAGCGAACTCCAGTTCACGGACCGCTCGATGGCCGAGCAGTGGTATCTCGACCGCGTCGAGGACGAACGCCTCGAAGAAAACCCCGTCCTCGCAGCGACCTACCAAGGCGACCGGGACGTGAGCTACGAGCTCGCCCGCGAGCGAAACCGTCCGGCGCGGGCCGACAGAGCGTTCATCGACGCGCTGCTGGAGGAGTACTTCGACGAGGAGGAAGACGAGATGCTCGACCTCGTCGAGGTCCGCGCACCCGAAGAGATCGAGATGAAACTCGACGACATCGTTCTCACTCCCGAACAGGAAGGCGAGATACAGAAAATCGTCAAGGCTATCGAACACAGGGAGTACCTGGCGAACATCGGACTCCGGGAGATAGGCAAGCTCCTGTTCGTCGGGCCACCAGGAACCGGGAAAACCTCTGTCGCTCGCGCACTCGCGAGCAATCTGGGACTGGCGTTTGTCGAGGTGAAGCTGTCGATGATAACCAGCCAGTACCTCGGCGAGACGGCGAAAAACGTCGACAAGACGTTCGAGGTCGCCAAGCGTCTGTCGCCGTGTATCCTCTTCATCGACGAGTTCGACTTCGTGGCGAAGACCCGCGCCAGCGACGAACACGCCGCAATCAAACGGGCGGTCAACACGCTGCTCAAGAGCATCGACGAGGTCTCGCTCATCCGTGACGAGGTGTTGCTCATCGGCGCAACAAACCACCCGGACCAGCTCGACGCAGCGGCGTGGCGGCGCTTCGACGAAATCGTCAACTTCCCCAAGCCGGACGCGCCGATGCGCGCCGACATTCTTCGCATCGTCACCCGTGAGATGGACATCGTCGATTTCGAGCCCGAAGCCCTCGCTGACATTACCGAAGGCTTGACGGGAAGCGACCTCCGGATGGTGCTCCGTGAGGCCGTACTCGAAGCGCTCACGGAGGAACGGACGACACTCACTCAGCAGGACCTCGTCGACGCCGTCCACGAGTTCGAGGAGCGCGACACGCTCAAGAACCTCGACATGATCGAAGGAGACCACGACGCGCTGGTTGCTGGCGGGAGCTTCGAGAGCGACGGTCACGACCACAGCCACTGAGACTCGGTCTTCGTCTTCAGGACGAAAGGTCGAAATCGAGCACGTCTCCTTTCTCCACGCCGCGGTCTGTCGTCCAGTGTTTCTGGACTTCGAGTACATACTGGCCTCGTCCCCTGTATCGCTGCTCACCCCCGTCCTCGTCTGAACCCGGCTCGGGTGCGTGATGAATTGCCGTGATTCGTCGCTCGTCATCGGCGTAGACGATGTCGATGCCGAAATCCATCTCCCGCATCACGAACGTCCGTTCGTCGACATCATCGAAGACGAACAGCATCCCGTAGTTTTCGGGGAGTGCGTCTGTTTCACTGAGTCCAGTGTAGCGAAGCGACTGCGTATCTGCGATAGCGGCCCGTACCCATCCGAGTAGTTCCTCACCGGGTGTCCGCACAGCGATTGTTGTCAGTTCGTAACCGGGAAACACGTCATCCTTCTCGTCTCCCGGTGGTGTTGGCGTCGAGTCGGCGGGTGTTGTTGTCGAGTCATCGTCTGGTGTCTGTGTCGGTGAGGAATCGCCAGTAGAAGGGCCAGGCGTCGATGTCGATCCGTCGCCGTCTGTTTCGGGGGATGAGGGCTGGTTAGTATCAGCTTCATCATCTGTGCCGTTCCCGGTTCCATCGAGGCACCCGGCAAGTCCAGCGGTTGCAAGCGTCCCAAGAACTACACGCCTGCGCAGGAGGGTCATAGGTAGTTATCTAGTTTTTATACAATAAAAGACTCGGGGCTCAATGTTTCATCCAGCATGAGACTGAGTCCTACTCTTTTATGCAGTAACTGAATACCATTCCATTATTAAATGCAGTAACGGAATATTAGTTGTGAAACAACCTTCAAACTAACTCATACTTTAATGTACCTTGGCACTAACGCAGTACAGTAGTGTAAGTGCTCGGAGATAATGAAACAAAATACAGATTCCGGGGCATCGGAAGGTGACATTCACGTCCTGCATGTGGAGGACGACCCTGATTTTCGCGACCTCACAGTAACCTGTCTCCAGCAGGAGTCCCCCCATATCCGCGTCGATACAGCAGGGAACCCCAGCGACGCCCTCGATAAACTCCCCGAAAATGCCTACGATTGCATTGTCTCCGATTACGACATGCCCGATAGGAACGGTCTCGAGTTTCTCGAAAGCGTTCGAGACGAGTATCCCGACCTTCCGTTCATACTGTTCACGGGCAAAGGCTCGGAAGAGGTCGCCAGTGAGGCAATTACGACCGGAGTGACGGACTATCTCCAGAAGACGGGAGGGCTCAGCCAGTACACGGTGCTGGCGAATAGAATCACCAACGCCGTTGAACGGCATCGCTCAAAACGCGCACTCGAGTCGAGTGAGAAACGGCTCTCGCTGTTTGTCGACCAGTCTCCGCTCGGCGTCATCGAGTGGAACGAGGAGTTCGAGTGCCTCCGTCTCAACGATGCTGCTGAGGAGATTCTTGGCTATGCAGCTGATGAACTAGTCGGTTCCTCCTGGGAACAGATTGTCCCGGAATCAGAGCATGAGAACGTCGGCAGTATCGTCGACGAACTGCTGGAGGCCAAAGGTGGGTTCCACAGTATCAACGAGAACGTCAGAAAGGATGGGGAACGAATCGTCTGTGAGTGGCACAACCACTTCGTCACGACAGACCCGGGAGAAGTCGTCGCTATCTTCTCTCAATTTCAGGATATCACCGAGCGACGAGATCAAAAACAACAGCTGGAGACACTGGTCGACAATCTGCCTGGATTTGTGTACCGACACCGGACAGAGTCTGGCTATCCGCTCGAGTTTACGAAAGGCTCCGTGGAAAGCGTAACGGGGTATACAGCGACCGAATTGGCTACTGACATCAACTTCGCCGAGAACATCATCCATCCCGACGACCGCGAGTACGTCGATACCGAGTCCGACAGACAGATTGAGGAAACCGGTCGATTCAACATTACGTACCGAATTGTTACCAAGGACAACGAAACACGGTGGGTACTAGAACGTGGGGCGAGAGTCGACGACCCTGTGACAGGCGAAGAGATGCTCGAGGGATTCATCAGCGATATCACTGCGCACAGGGAAAGTGAGCGTCAACTCAGTCATAGTGCAGCCCGTCTGAAAGCGCTGTTCGATAAGTCGCCTGATATGATTCTCGTGCACGACACAGACGGAAATATCGTCGATACGAACCCTCGTCTACAAGAGCGGACAGGGTACGACGAGAAAGAGCTATCCGAGATGAAGGTGTGGGACATCGACCGTGAACTCACTCCCGAGGAAGCGTCCGCTCTCTGGGAGAAGATTGACTCTGGCAACCGTAACCGGTTCGAAACAGTCTATCAGTATCACGATGGCTCGGAGGCTCCTGTAGAGGTTCACCTCAGGCGACTCGAATTCGATGGAGATAATCACTTTGTCAGCATTGTCCGTGAACTCACCAGCCAGTCAGACGAGAGACAAAGGTGACCCGCCTGCGCCAGTTCACTCATCTTATTCTCAGCGAACTCCCATTTCGTCTCCAGGTCAAGACGCTCTTCCGACCCGCTCAAACGTTTAGCTTCATGGTAGAGAGTCAACGATGAACCGTTCTGTCAACATATAATGTAAAATATCATTGTCTGACGTACGTTTATGTGGAAAGGCGCAAACCGTGATTAGTATGTGTGGCAACAGAGTTGAGGAACTCGAAGCACGAGTTCAGGAACTTGAGGCCTCGGTTGAAGGACTGACAGATGAACTGGTCGAGTGCAAAGTTCGCCTGCGTGAGATGGAAGACGCAGTCGACGAGGATCTCGGATTCGTTCCGGGACCTGCAGCCGACGAGTCGGCGACGGTAGAGACGGCAGAGCGGGATAAATCACCGGACACAGCCGAAGCAACTAAAACCCAGGCACACGACGAGGAAGATAACACGGAGGAGACGGAGAGCGATATCATCATCGCGTGAGGCCGTTACCTCTGCGAGCACCCCCATGTACATCAAAGAGCTCGTCCTCGACGATTTCAAGAGTTTCGGCCAGAAGACTCGAATCCCGTTTTACGAGGATTTTACGACAGTTACCGGTCCTAACGGCTCCGGGAAGTCCAACGTCATCGACTCGGTTCTGTTTGCACTCGGCCTGGCCCGTACCTCGGGTATCCGGGCCGAGAAGCTGACTGACCTCATTTACAACCCCGGGCATCAGGAAGGCGAGTCCTTCCAGGGCCAACGGGAAGCCAGCGTTGAGGTCGTACTGGACAACTCCGACCGCACGCTTGAACGTTCGCAGGTCATCAACGCAGCCGGTACCGAAGATGTCGGCGATGTCGACGAAATTCACATCAAGCGCCGTGTCAAGGAGACTGAAGAGAACTACTACTCCTACTACTACATCAACGGTCGGTCGGTCAACCTTTCCGACATCCAGGACCTGCTCGAACAGGCCGGAATCACGCCAGAGGGATACAACGTCGTAATGCAGGGCGACGTGACTGAAATAATCAATATGACGCCGGGAACCCGGCGCGAAATCATCGACGAGATTGCGGGCGTCGCCCAGTTCGACCAGAAGAAAGAGGCCGCGTTCGAGGAGCTCGAAATCGTCGAGGAGCGAATCGAGGAGGCCGACCTCAGAATCGAGGAGAAAAGCGACCGCCTCGACCAGCTCGAAGACGAGCGCCAGACAGCGCTCCAGTACCAGGAGCTCCGTGAGGAGAAAGAGACTTACGAGAGCTACCGGAAGGCGGCCGAACTCGAAGACAAGCGCGAGGAACTCGAGGCCATCGAGGCCGACATCGAAGATGCAGAAGCAACGCTCGAGGAGCGTCAGTCGACGCTTGACGAGCGTCAGGGCGAGCTGATGCGACTGGAGAGCGAACTCGATCACCTCAACGGCGAAATCGAGCGCAAGGGCGAGGATGAACAGCTCGCTATCAAGCGCGAGATGGAGGAGATAAAGGGCGATATCGCCCGGCTGGAGGACAGAATCGAGACTCAAAAAGAGCGCATCGAAGACGCTGAGAGCGAGCGCAAGCAAGCGTTCGTCGAAATCGACCGCAAGCAGGAGGAACTCGACGAGTTGGAGAGCGACATTCGCCAGCTGAAAGTCGAGAAGTCCTCCATCGCTGCGGAGGTACAGGAGAAACAGCAGTCACTGGAGCGCGTCGAAGCCCAGATTGACGAAGTTGGTGAGGAGTTCGAGGAAGTCAAAGAGGTGCTGCAAGAGAAAAAGGAGCGGCTGGAGGACGCCAAATCGGAGAAGAACGACCTCCAGCGCGAGCAGGACAGGCTGCTCGACGAGGCTCGGCGGCGCTCCTCTGCGAAACGAGAGAAACAGGAGGCCATCGAGGCGGCCGAAGAAAGGATTCCCGAGCTGGAAGCCGAAATCGAAGACCTCGAAGTCGAGCTGGAGAAAGCGAGGGAGAACCACGAGACCATCGGTGGCGTCGTCGACGACCTGCGGATGGAAAAGCGGGAACGACAACAGGACCTGGACGACGTAGTCGACGAACTCAACGCCGCACAGCAGGAGTACGCAGAGCTCGAAGCCAAGGCCGGACAGTCCGGTGACGGCTCCTACGGCCGCGCAGTGACGACGATTCTGAACGGCGACATCGGCGGCGTTCACGGCACTGTCGCTCAGCTCGGAAGCGTTTCGAACCAGTACGCGACTGCGTGTGAGACGGCCGCAGGCGGGCGGCTGGCGAACGTCGTGACAGACGACGACCAGGTGGGTCAACGCTGTATCGAGTACCTCAAATCTCGGAATGCTGGCCGGGCGACGTTCCTGCCGATTACGAAGATGCGCCAGCGATCGTTGCCGTCGCTGCCGAGCCACGACGGCGTCGTCGACTTTGCGTACAACCTCGTCGATTTCGACAGCGAGTACGCCGGCATCTTCTCGTACGTTCTTGGAGACACACTTGTCGTCGACAGTATCGAAACGGCCCGCGAGCTGATGGGCGAGTTCCGCATCGTCACGCTCGACGGTGACCTCGTCGAGAAGTCGGGAGCGATGACCGGCGGCTCGAAGAAGGGATCGCGGTACTCCTTCGAAGGGACCGACGGCAAACTGGAGCGAGTCGCAGCTCGTATTAATGAGCTCGAAGACAAACGCCAATCCATCCGCAAGGAGGTCCGCGAACTCGAAGACCGCCTCGAAGACGCCCGAGACCGCGAGTCTGACGCAGCCGAGCAGCTCAGAGATATCGAGTCAGAAATCGAGAAACACGAGAGCGAGATTGCCGAGACGGAGTCTCGCATCGAGCGACTGAACGAAGAACTCGCAAACATCGAGGCAGACCGCGAAGAGGTCTCCGAGAAGATGGACGACCTCGAAGCAGCTATTGCCGGACAGAACGAGACTATTGCCGAAATACAGGAGGAGATTGCGGATCTCGAGTCGGAAGTTCAGGACTCGAAACTGCCCGAACTGACCGCCGAGGCCGAGTCCATTCGCGAGGACATCGACGACGCAAACACGCGAATCGACGACCTGGAAAGTGACCTTAACCAGCTTGCCCTCGAAAAGCAGTACGCCGAGGAAGCAATCGAGGAGCGTAACGACGACATCGAGGCGGCACAGAACCGCAAGGCAGACGCCGAGGAGAAAATCGAGCAACTAGAAGACGGTATCGCGGAAAAATCGGAGCTGCTCGAAGAGAAGGAGGCTGAAGTCGCCGAACTCGAATCCGAACTTGCCGACCTGAAAGCGGAGCGCGAGGAGCTCCGCGAAGACGTTGAAGAAGCTCGGAAAGAGCGTGACGAGGCGAAAGAGCTGGTTACCACTGTTGAGAGCGAACTGGCCGAGTTGCGCCAGGAGAGCGACACGCTCGACTGGGAGATTGGGGAACTCGAGGCAGAAGTCGGCGACTACGACCCCGAGGACGTCCCGGACCACGACGAGGTCGAGGCAGAGATTGCACGACTGGAGGGCGAGATGACGGCGCTGGAGCCCGTCAACATGCTCGCAATAGAGGAGTACGACAGGGTCAACGATGACCTCTCAGAACTGCAGGACCGGAGAGCGACACTCGCCGAGGAAGCAGAGGGTATCCGCGAGCGCATCGACACGTTCGAGGCCCGCAAGAAGGAGACGTTCATGGACTCCTACGAGGCCATCGACGAGCAGTTCCAGGACATTTTCGAGCGCCTCTCCAACGGGACAGGACGGCTCCACCTCGAAGACGAGCATGAGCCCTTCGAAGGTGGGCTGACGATG
>LKMJ01000431.1_pt1 | contig 31714 bp, 49 predicted proteins | sample 643391 | NCBI WGS metagenome assembly LKMJ01 (sample SAMN04112250, study PRJNA286221) | soda lake metagenome | biome: soda lake; feature: Kulunda Steppe; material: water; isolation source: sample PL-Br10 brine of Picturesque Lake | place: Russia: Kulunda steppe | collected 2010-07 | reverse complement strand
TAGTTTGTGCAAAACTGACTAGTGCCATCGTGCAAGTTGTTGTCCTGAGTGGTATGTGTGTGTGTGTGTGTGTGTGTGTGCGCGCGCGTGTGTGTGTGGACGGTAGACATTTAGCTCCAGCCGTCGGTGTGACAGTGCACCCAACCACAAGCCCAATCAAGCACGTCCGGCCCCTTCACAACTGTTGAAATGTGATGAGAATGGCTCCAAATTACTCCTCCTCTCCTCTAGAATGGCCCCAAATTACTCTTCCTTCCGGGAAAAGGGGATGACTGTGGAAACTTTATTATTTGGGTCAAAAGGATGTATGATTCTCAGCTTTTTACCTATTGCTCTTCAGGGTCAGCCAGAAATCCACAGAGTTTTTTTGGACATACTTTTTAACAACGGGTTTGCAGAACGATCAGAATTTTTCAGAAACGATGGTCATGACACAGAGTGGTGAGGAATTGAAGGTCGGAGCAAAGGCTCCTCCTTTTGAAGTGAGTGTTCGGTTGAGCACACTCACTTGACATGGTGCCTTTGATGAGAATGTAATTGAGCACGATATCTGTGCTTACCGCTCACACGCACGCAACCATTCGTGCATTCTTTCATACATGCATGCACTTTCTGAGTCACATGTGCATTGTATCATGCACACGCGCGTTCCAGCACACATATGCACACACCTACACAAATGTGGGCGCATGCACATCCATCCTCTGCCCCTTCAAGCACCTGGAATGCACTTGCAAAAGTTGAGCTGCTTGTGTCCAGATGCGCTCTATTGTGAGCCTATTCTTACTTGTTCACATGCTTGGTGCAGTTGCCTGAGCCAGCTAATGGCAACAAGGTCGTAAAGCTGTCCGACTTCCAGGGCTATCCTGTTTTAATCATGTTCATCTGCAATCAGTGAGTCAGAGACTGGCTTCCTGACTCCTTCTACTTCTGTGCTGGGGGATCATTTTTTTAGAATTGTGTCTAATGCGCTTTTCTGCTTTGTGCTGGCCCCAGTTGCCCTTTCGTCATACACTTAAAGGGTAAGTGCAGCAAGTGTAACCTGGTCCATAATATTCCCTAAGCACTGCTATGGCTCAGGCAGGTTATGTCTCCCACAGCTGCAGCTTTTCCCACTAGTTAATTGTTTGTATTGCAGAGGCTATCACCAAGGTTGCAGCAGAGTACCAAGGGAAAGGGTTCAAAGTTACGGCCATTTCATCAAACAGCATCGTAACACATCCCCAGGTGAACAAAAACTCCTCTCGCTTTGCTTATCTAAAATTGCAATTAAGAGAGCACTGTTCTCACATTCAATGTGGCGTCTGACTTGATTTGCTAGATCGTGTTGATGACCTGAGCAGGCATACAATGTTCTGCCACGCCTCTCATTTGTGCAGGACGGGCCAGAGGAGATGGCAAAAGACGCAAAGAAGTATGGTATGTGACATGTGCACTTATGGTATGCTACAGTTGCAGACATGGTATTGGACTATTTAGCCCAGCTATCTCATTAGCAAGAGCGGCTGGTATGTCTCACCACAAGCTTTCTTTACTTAAGATTTAGGTCACTGTTGCACAGGTGTCATGATCGTCCCTGGATACTGTTGTTGAGACCAGCCATGCTTGGCAAAGCACGCTTGAAATTGGCCACGGTTGACACACATGCTCACATTTGTGTGCCTTGACATGCTTTGACAAGCCAAGACTGCACATTCATGCGGAGGCGCCCTCGAACACGTGCAAACGCAAACGCATACGCATGCGCACACATATACGCCCATGCACATCCTGTATAACGTGCAGGTTACACATTCCCGTACTTGTTTGATGAAAACCAGGATGTGGCAAAGGTGCGCACTTCCAACAGTTGCTGAGATGTACTGCTGAGAAGATCAAGTGATCTTTGAGTATGGTCTGAAGTTGTGAAATATAGTGCCCGTATCCGTGAGCACTACGTTTCACAACTCCATTGTGCAAGATTATACAATTATTCCAACATACCAGTCTTCCTTACAATCACAAGCATGTCACGCTGAGAAGTTTGACGGAGGTGGGAATACGCCTGTCTAGGTTGGCAGCACGTCTGAATCTTCCCACTTGATTTTGGCTTCTTGCTCTTTCATGCTTTGACCGCAGGCGTACTCGGCTGCATGCACACCTGAGTTCTATGTATTGCGCCAGGACCACACCTTGGCGTACCATGGGCAGTTCGATGCGTCCAGGCCAAAGGCTGACTCAGCCCCTGTGACAGGTGCAAAGCCTTCTGGCAATGAGAGAGAAGGGGGTAGGGGCACTTAGCTGGCAAGGACGCATTCTTGGGCATGAATTGGCATGCATGTGAGCGCCTATGTGCGTATGTGTAGAGTGTGAAGAGAGCAACGTGTGTGGAAAAATGTTTCGCACAAGATACACATGCGCGGACTCACAGACAGATACGGGCATAGACATGAACATCTATCACCATATCCACAGTTTACCACTCTTCCCCACAATGGGACCAATTCGGATGATGCTCACAAATACCAAAACCATTGCGCGTTTCTATGCAGGCCAAGATTTAAAGGCAGCGATGGATCTTGTGCTTGAGGGCAAGCCATGCCCTCCTGGCAGACCAAGCATTGGCTGCAATATCAAGTGGTGAGTGCAGATGTTTGTTAGTGGATTTTCTTTCAGGAGGTTGTTTTGTTTGTGAGGTCTCCCAAAAAAAGACGAAAATGTAACCTTATCCTAGGCACTCCAAGAACGGCAAGCTCTGTGTTGCTTGCTAATTCGCCTCTTGCTTCTTTGCATTTGCACGCTGCCTGCAGGACACCTGGAAAGGAGCCTCCTTACTTTGCTGCGCAACAGGTCTAGTGTAAAAGGGAATCGAGCAGCACATAAAGCCAACTGCTTGTACTTATGTTGTTTTGGCTCTGACATTACCAGGAGTGATTGTGTGAGCCAAAAATCAACATTAATTAGAAATCTTGCAGAAAAAGGCTGCAGGCTTGTACCTTAATAGCAGCTCTAAACCAATATAATTGCAGAGGTCCGTGCCCGCACTGACATAGCACAGCTCAATGAGGTCCAGACTGCTTCACACCCAGTGTGCCCTTTCAGAATTTCAAATGTAACGTCTGGAGGGAGGACCAGAATACATCGCCTTCATGCAAGAGCCCTGAGCTCCAAACTTGACTGCAATACAAACCAGCAAGAACTGCATATGCCTTAGTTAGCCACAGGAAAGCAAAAGGCCTGTTGCGAAGGGCAGTGTCCCGTACAGAACCATGCACACGATGAGCTGCAGCAACCACCTCTGACTTTGCAGTGTTGATGGTGAGGTGTTTGGAGCGTGCATAGACCTCAAGCCTGTAATGCATGATTTACAAGGCACCTGGGGCATTAACCAGCAGAGTAAGGTCATCCAAATACAACATCGTGACACACACATCCCCTCCCTTGTGCACTTAGTAATCATACTGTATTGATGTACGAGGAGAAGCTATGGAGACAAAGGGCATCCTTGTTTCACACCCGCAAAAGGCTCAATCTGTCACGACCAGACGTTCTCTTGAGCATTCTCCTCACCTTCAAACCAATAAGGACAGGTCTGCTGGCTTGTCTGCCCGTAACCCTCCTGATCCTCACTGACTGCTTTCTTCTCTTCTGGTGAAGGGGCTTTTGTTCCCAAGTGGCCCCTTTTCCTTGATTGATGTGAGGAGCTTTTTGCTGCTTGTGTAGTTTTTCTTTCTTTCTTTCTTTCTTTGTCACGCCAGATAAGGGCAGTGCCAGATTTATGCTGCATTGTAGCCGGGAGGTTAGTTGAGTCAGTTGATCCCGTTGCCAGTCAAGCCAGAGCCATATTTGAGCAAGTTATGGTGATGCCACGAGTCCATTCGGTGTGCAGCAGTCTCCTAGCGTAACAAACTCTAGCAAATTTATGACCGTCCTGTAAGAGGTATTGGTCGCCAGCATACAGGCTTTGAAGGGCAGAGAGAAGGGATACAGGCATGTGTATGTGATGGAAGTGAGACCAGAGAGCCTTCATGGGGATGATGTCATCAGCCTGTTTGGAGTCAATAAAGGCCGTGTGCAGCCTGGACGAGTTGTTGGGCTTGATGGTGTAGGCAGTGTGCTTTAAGTGCCTGAGATTACAAGTCAACAAGTAAGGTTTAACCGCAAGCCTGGTCATTAGGCTGTTTGTTTCAAGTGCCTAAGGATGAACGAGGATTGCAGAGTGTTCCAGCCCAGGGTAGAAAGCAAACTGTGTGCCTGGTATCTTGCCTTTTGCCATGTGCATACAGTCAGTGCATGGTGCCACTGACAGCTAGCATGCGGTAGCGGTTGGGGTCAAGCAAGGGGCCTTTCTTGTACAAGTGACAAGTGACAAGTAACAAGTTAGGGTTAACCGCCAGCCAGAAAAAGAAAAGAAAAGACTACGCTGACAAGGTAACCCCTGTTTGCATGAATTAAGGAAGAATTTTACATCTGGTGCAAGCACCAGGCAAACCTCCACCATCAAACAAGGAAGAAGGTCATTAGTGGGGGTCGGGAGGGTTCTGAAAAGAGCCATATGATCTTTCCTTGATGTTTTTCAACCTCCTTGTCATGCATACTTGTATTTATGATCATAAATACATCATGATCTTTGTTGCGTATTGAATAGAATGAGTGTTTAGATCGAGAGTAAGTTTTCTTACTCTACACCAGGTTAGGCTGATTGGCTTGTTGCTGGTCTTCGCCGGCCAAAAAATTGTCATAATGTCCGATGAAATGGCAGATTTTGTTGTGCCTTTCTCGTACAGAGGTGTGATCTCAGCCAATCTGCAGGAATGCGGGTACTCTGTAAAAAGTACTTCTTTAGACTAGAAGTAATTACTTATAAGAGCTGGGCTAGAAGGGGAAAAGAGCATGCACCCCTATCAAAAGCCCAACCCTCAGACCTGGGCACACATCAGGGTTAGCCCTCTAAACAGGTTTACCTTAGTACACAGTATATTCACCTTGGGGTGGTGGGAACACGTGAGGAAGGGCAAACTCACACCCCACTGAGTAGATTGGATTTTTGTTTGATAAACTGTACATATAGTCAGCGATGTTGTGGTCAGAGTGCCTTAGTTTATTGGTAGGACATGATACATCAAGTACCTCTACATACATAACCACTTAGTATATACATGCATGTATGCAACAAGGTGTGCAGCAGATTCGTCTCAGAACCCCCCTGACCCTCACCGACCTACCTTTTCCCAGTTTGATGGCGAGCTTGCCTGGTGCTCGCACCAGCTGTTAACCTCTCCTCTTCCAAAGTGCACGCCCATCGAGGTATTCCTGAAGGTTTAAACCAATTTTGGTCTATTCTGATCTTTCCCAGGTACTTGCACCGAAATTATTGCGGCCAAGCAATGCGGCCTGAAGAAGAAGGGAGGCAGGCTATTCTTGCGATTGCAAGAGGCAATTGCGATCCCCGCTTGCCGCAGGTCCCTAGCGTCGCTATTTGTATTTCACAATTTATTATTTTTAATAGGAAAGGAATTGAACGGTATCAAAAACTATTTTACACTCTGATCTAGGGTTTTGGAAAGAAGAATATCATAAATCAAATATGATGCACAAGTGAGAAAGAGGTAGATTGTAGGTGCAGGGGCAAGGGAAGGGTGGGCAAGAGCAACGAGCAAGATGGAAGCACGAATACGCAGGATTTGTGACATGCTCGGGGCTGAAAAGGCCACAGATAGGCGGGTGAGTGCACAATCATTCTGATAGTTGCAACAAGAGGGTGCGGCCGGCAGCATTCAAATTAAGTAGAGCAGTCAGCATGCCGCGGCATGAAACCAAGCAGATAAGTCTGCTGCAGTTTCTGTGGACTGTCGCTTCGCACGCTCTCACTTCAATTTGCCAGAGTATTTCCTAGTCACGTCATGTCCCTTGATGTAATTCAAGGAACTTTTGCGTGCTCTTCCATGACAGCTGGGCCTGAAGGAGCTGTCCGAGCAGCTGGATTCCCCAAGCCTCCAGCAGGTCCTTGACATCAACACTGCCAAGATGCTTCCCAGTGGCCCCATAAAGCGTGAGCAACATCAGCAACCTGCATCTGTAATCATCAGCAGCAACAGCGTGCAAATAGACAACCGCTGCCATGTTTGCTTGCCGCCAAACAGAGCTTTGGTACACACGCCTGCTCCGGGCTCTGTGCACAAACTGTCGCTCTCCATCACATTTTTCTGCACTGAATGGTGCAGCTGCAACGTGGCCAGGACTGGTGGATGCCACCCTCAAGGCATTTGAGGCAGAGAGGAAGAAGGTCCCAACATCGCGCACCACCTCATCCAAGAGCAGGTCAGGGCCGGCCGGCCGGCCCACACCAGGCGGTGACCCCTTTGGGACAAATGCTGCCAAGCAGCTGAAGAAGCTGCTGCAGTGTGCCGAAAACGAACAGCGATCTGGTGCGTGGGGCCGGCGGCTGGGGCGGGAGAGCAGGGGGCCTGGTGTATGCAGGCGCTGCATGAGAGGGCCAGCCCAGGCTGCCTTACCCACTGCCGGTAGGGTGGCTAGCTGTCTTACCTTGTCTGTGCATGGTACATGTATGCGTGGCTGTACTCCTGCGTATGGCGGCCTCGTCCTTGCCTGGCCAGCACCACCTGCGCGCAGCATGCTGTCGTTTGAAACCAACGTCATGCATAACCAAGCAGCATGGTATGCTGTACAACCGGCATGCTGCAATATCACACTCCCGGACTGCTGGTTGCGCTGTGGTGTGCACGCACCATGCCCAAGGAGATTGCTTAGGTCCAGAATGTGCAGGGCACCTGCTCCTTAGCATTCGCCTCCACCAAGCCTCTTGTCCAGTCCTGCATGCAGCCAGGCCCATGTTGGCAGCAGCCAGCATCATCTGCTGTGGGCTGTCATGCGCAGCTGCTTCCTCACACTTGTGTGCAACACAGCGGTGGCTTTGACTCATGCTTCTTGTACAGTTTGCTAGTGGAGCCATTTGCAAACATCGGTGTTTGTGATTACGCCTTGCGTTTTGCTCACACAGGTCGCCGTGGCGTGCTGGCCCGCCGCGCCACCAAGCTCTTTGAGTTTGTGTCAGATGCCCTGGCAGTGCCAGGTGCGCCCTCAAATCTGCAGGTGCAGGTGCAGGCGCTGCGAGGACGAGGAGCCATCATGGGGAGGCAGATGATTGTGTGCTGGGATGAGTGTGGCAACAACAAAGTGCGAAAGCCTGCTAGGCGCTCCGTGCATCAGCGTCTTCTGACGCCCGTTGCACACACCTGGCCCTCTGGGACCCAGAGGCTCGCTGGCCAACCCAGTTTGATCTGGCATGCAGTTTCCAGCATAAGAGGGTAGCTTGATCTGTCTTGTGCAGCCGCAGCCCATGCGCCTCGCATTGATATTGTGAGCAAGAGAGAAAAGAGTGTGCCTCTTTGCAGTTCAGCACGTGTATTCATGGTAGCCACATCAGCGCACGGTGCTTGTCTACGCTGCTAGACAGGCAGCTTGACAAAAAGCAACACCAAAAAGTCGAGGTGCCATGGAATGAATGCCTGCCTGGTGTGCCAGCTGTTTGGCGCAGGCGTGTTGGCCACTCCAGCAGCCTCAGATTACATTGCTATCTTGCGGAACAATCTCCTTGGGGGCCCGCCAGAGTATGCTGCGCTATCGAATGTGCCGATCTTTCAGGGTGAGTGGTTTATTAAAGGTCCGCCTGAGTGCGCTGCACAGTCAAATGTGCCGATCTTCCAGGGTGATGGTTAGAGTTCGGCCAGAATATGCTGCGCTGTCAGGCATGCCAATCTTTGAAGGCAAAATTCCCTTTGAGTCAGCTATTTGTCTCGAGATGAAGCAGAGCGGCCATATGTGCACCTGGCAAAGCCGTGCTACATTGTATCAGCATGTGCTTGTGCTTTGTATGTCTGCACCGTCTGTTGTGTGCATGCTTGAAAGCTCTGCTTTGTTTTCCCCTCCAGACCTGATGTCTTGCATCATGGGGAGGCTCGATGATCTGCAGCGGCAGCAGCGGCAGCAGCGTGCGGACGCAGAAGCCACGCTAGGCAGCAGGGCAGGTGCGAGCCATGACAAAGTGAAGCTGAGTGCTTGTGTACAGATGGCTGCTGAGCTTGAAGCCGCCTTGCTTGGTAGAAATATTCAAGTTGTGCAAGCCACATCCGAAAACCCTGTGTGATTTTTCTTGCGGTGGCTCTGTCAGATCTCACTCGCAACAGCTCTGTCAGCTCTGTCTTACCCACAACAGAATGAGCAGAAGCTTTGGATTTGTTTGCAATGATGCACATTTCTGTGTTAAGACAAATATTCCATGCTGCGTGTGCTCTGCAGGGAGTGGTGTGCAGCAACGTATGGGTTTGGCAGCGGCTGTGGCTGCCGCAGCTAATGAGGGTGGCCTAAGCGCACAGCAGGTGCTTTGTTTGTGCCTGCTTACCATAATGCCTTGATGTGCAATTTACATGGTTTCTCGTCAGGTGTTGGTAAGCTTGCTTATAAGCGTACACATTCCCCTTATGCTTTGCCAGATTAGCATACAAATCTGCCATTGTACTGCATATGTAGACCAATTTCCAGCAACCCTACCTGCTTGTGGTGGTGATGTTGGTGGAGGTGCTGTTAAAACGCCTTTGGCGTGGGTTTGGGCATGCTTGTTCTGTGCACCGTCACAGCCTGAAATGTACCTGCCTACCTTCTGTACATGCAAGCAAAGCTGCCTATCTGGCACCATGGAGCGTGTGCAAAGTTCCGGCCTCCCAGCACCGCCTGTGCTGGCCGCAGGCGTGTATCTGCAGTAGGTTCACTGTGGTGTGGACAATCGCTTTTTCCCTTGCAGGCGGAGGAGGCCTACCGATTGCTCAGCACGTTGGCGCAGCTGATCTCAGCCGTACCCGGTGACCTAGCCCCGAGGTGGCGCGGCAGGCTGGCCGCCTTCTGGTCGCGCCTTGTGGTGTGGCTGGCCGAATGCAAGTGGGTGCTGTGCTGTGCCTGGTGACCAGGCTGGTGCATCTCTTTTATCTTCCAAAGGCTGCCCAAGCAGCGAGCCATGTGGTGACAAGTGCCCCTGCAGTGGAGGCTCAGCATGATCGTGGGAGAGACATCTGAGAATGTTGCATCCGAGCTCTGGCTTGTCTGTCTGTGATGTGACGTGATGGCGCAGAGGCAAACAGTCACAGACTCTTTGCCAACAGGGTCCAGCAGCACAGGGAATCCAGGCGCTGAAATCATGTGTGCTTTGGCGCTGCATCCAGGTGCGGTGAATGGCAATCCACACACTGATAAGTGCACACATACAGAGGCTCTCCTGTGGCTGCCTGCTTGCAGCGATGTGGGCCGCCTTGCGCTGGCAACGCTGGTGGGGATGAACGCGACGCTGCTGCTGGAGGGGCCCGACTTTGGAAGCCGCAGGGCCTGCATGCTGTACCAAACTGCACGCCCGCTTGTGCGGCGCGTGTGGACGGAGCAGCGGCCGCTGCCGCGCCTGAAGGTAAAGGGGCCGTATCTCCCAGCATGCTGGTCCAAGCTGTGTTCCCCCGTGACTCACTGATCAGTGACCAAATCAGGATGAAATGTGAAGGTTCTGGTTGAGGACCGTTGCAGCCTTCAGCATGATGCGTGCAGACAATGTGCGGCAACTGCTATTGTCACACGACAGAGACGGTGCACTTATGTCAAAGCAGCGCTGAAAGAGTCCATGTCTGCCAGAGTTTAAAATTTCCCGCTCCATCTGCTGTTTCATTGTCATGGCTTTCATCCCATCGCACTTGTCTCTTTGAGCCTAATGCCTGTGTATCAGTCCCTCCTGACTAGGTGTGAATGGAATGGCAGCCAAAACATACCTTTAACAGCAACAAGTGTTGTAAAAATGTTCTATTCTAGTAAGCCTGCATGCGTTTACGTATGCTTATGTACACATTTGCTTGTGTTCACGTAAGCTAGGCATGATGCAGAGCCAAAATATTTCTGCTTGACTTCCTGCTGCTTGCACGGCCCAGGCTGCTGTTGTGTTCCATGCAAGAGTCAGATCTCAGATATGTATTTGTGAGTTTGGGTGTGCTGCGTGGATCATGCCTGAGCGCAAGCGTAGCTGCCGCCCGCCAGCATACGCGTCAGTGATGCCATGGTGTGTGCAGGAGGCGCTGGCAGTGTACTGCCTGTGCACTGTGCATCTGGGGGGCCTGTCTGGTGCTGCAGCAGACGAGGACCTGCTGCTGGAGCTGTGGACCCTTGTGGCCAGGGACATCGACACCGAGGCTGTAAAATGGTGGTGCGTGTTGGTGCACTGGCAGGCTGTGACATGGTGGTGCGTGTTGGTGCACTATGGGTGGTATGGGGGAGATTGCTGACACACCGCACACCCAGTGTGCGCCTCGGCTTGCTGCTGTTCTGTGCTGCAGCTCATGGTGCCCCATGCTCTTGCTGGACTCGCGTGGTTTTTGAATTGTGAGGGCGCTGAGGCCCACGCCATCTACAATGGCTTTGTGCACGCTCGTGTGCTTTTGGGTGTGCTCTGTGAGCTTTTGCTAAAGCCAGGGTCTGGTCGCCCTCTGCCAGTGCGCCCTCCCTCTGCTTGCGCCTGCCCCACAAGAACGGCGCCGCATATGCAATGTGTCCTCCCTGTGCTTGCGCCTGCGGCTGCAGGGATGGTGCCGTGGACATGAGCGGCGTGTCCCATGCCGCAGGCCTGCGCTCAGCCCAGGGCACCTCCCCCTTCAGCTGCCCCCTGCTTTCCCGCCAATCCCTGCCCCTGGCCCAGCTGGCAGCGGCCTGCGTGCAATGCCGCCAGCAGCAACACTTGCAGCGCTGCGCACTGGCAGCCATCGCGCAGTGGCAGCAGCAGCAGCAGCAGCAGCAGCAGCAGCAGCAGCAGCAGGCGTCAGCCAAGGGCTCTGGGCTTGGCCCACCCGTGGGCGCCCCTGCGTGCGCCGCTGGCGGTGGTGCAAGCGTGGACAGCGGCGGGCTTCCACCCCCATCCAAGCGCCCGCGTCTCTCCGCGGCGACTCCTTCAGCCTGGCGCGGGGGCGCAGGAGACCCTGGGGTGCTCCAGCGCTCGCCGGTGGACGACCTGGCACATAGGGTGGAGCAGGCGCCTGCGCGCTGGGCGCCGGTGGCGGGGCTGCTGGTGGCGCAGCACCCGCACACCCTGGCTGTGGCGGCCGGCACCGTGGAGCATGCCAGTGTGGGCGCTGGGATGGCTGCATGGGAGAGCCCTGACAGCGTGCATGGCCCATGGGGTAGTGGTGGATGTGGTGCGGGACCTGGAACAGGAGGAGGGTGCACACATGCAAGCAGCCCGGCGGGAGTGGCCTACTTTGGGCCCCTGCTGCACGCCTGCGCCCAGAAGGTGGACGCGCTGCTGCGGGCCGACGCGCACCTGCGGTTGGCAGAGAAAGACGGGGGAGGGACAGGGGCGGGGGGGCCCGGCTCAGCGACCGCCGGCAGCGCCGCCAGCAGCCTCGTTTGGCTGCTGCGGTGCTTGTGCGAGCTTGCGCGCGCGACGGGACCGCTGCTGGCTGCAACTGGCGGAGGGGTTGGCCTGCAGGACGCATGCCTGGCGGAGCACGCATTGGGTGCCGCGCGGCGTGCGTGGCAGAGTGTGGTGGATAGCGTGGCACTGGGGCTGTGCGGGCACAGCTTCGGGGGCGGGGGCGGCTGGAGGGAGGTCGATCAGGACAGCAAGGAGGCCACGCAGTGCGTGCCCACGCTGCTGGCGGCGGAGATGGCGACGCTAGTGGTGGCGGCGCTGAAGGCGGGGGTGGCTGCGCCCAGCATGCCTGCGCAGCAGCTGCTGTGGCATGCGCTGCGCAGCGCAGGTGCGTGCTGGCAGCGTGCCGAGCTTGTTTGTGTATGTGCGCGTGTGTGTATGTTTGCGTGCGTGTGTGCACGTCCATGCATATTTTTTGCGCTCACACTCAGGTTGTTCAGCATGCTTGCCAGAACCTGCTTGCCTGCTTCTCAAAATCTGCTTGCAGGTCTTTGCCTGCTTGATTGACTGCTCACTACTCACTCACACACACGTGCACACACACGCAGGCTCCACAAGTGTGGTCGTGACCACAGGGCTAGCCGCTGCCCTCCTGCGCGGCCAAGGCGTGCAGGCAGGCACACCATCAGCAGGGGTGCAAGGAGGAGAGAGCTATCAGGACGAGGGGCTGAGGCGGGCGGTCTTGGGGGTGTGCAGGGTGGGTGTGAGCGTGGCTGATCTTGGGAGTGTGCGGGGTAGGTGTGAGTGTGGCTGATCTTGGGGGTGTGCAGGGTGGGTGTGAGTGTGCCCTGGATGCTGTGGCGCAAGCCAAGCCCGTGCATACACGCGCACGCTCATACACATGTATGCACGCACGCATGCACACGCACATGCGCACACATGCGTGCGCATGTAAACACACTCATACATGAGTGCGCACATGCCCACATCCACACACCCACACACCCACACCCACGTACACATGAATACATGTGCGCACCTTCTCCTACACTTCCACACACATACACACGAATACATGTGCGCGCCTACACCTACACCCTCACAGCTGCACATACACACAGTTGTTGTCCCTCTCCTCATGCTGCTTTGTTGAGAAGTTTCTGCCCTGCTGCGTCCTTGAAGCAGTCCTGCTCAGTCCTGAATCATTGTAGCGCTGAGCTCTGAGCCAGTCATGCCTCTCAGACCAGTCCAGAGGCACCTGCATTGTCGCTGCAAGAGGCCTCCATGACGCATCCATCCTGACCCTGCCGCTGCGTTGCTGCTCCCGAGGAGGGCCTCATGCGCAGCGCCACAGTGTCGCCTCATGCGCAATCCAAAAGCTGACACGGCTACCTTACGGGCAATGCCATACAGAGATTGTCCATTTAAGCAAAATCAGCCTCCTATCCTCCCATGCGGCCTGGCGCCTGTGTCACACCCTTCCTGGCCGGTGCCAGTACACACACACACAGTGTGCCTGGATCCAGCCCTCCTGACTGCGCCCATGACGCAGGACCTGGCCGTATCACCCCTCCTGGCCAGTGCCAGTACACTCACACATGGCGTGCCTGGTCCCAGCCCCCCTGACTGCGCCCATGACGCAGGACCTGGCCGCGTCACCCTTCCTGGTTGGTGTCCTGGGCTCTGTGGACTGCCCGCCCCTCCTGATGACCGCCTTCCCCTCCATGGGTGGCAGTGCGCTGGGCGCTGCGGCCCTTGCCGCTGCGCGCACAAGTATTGCTGTCCTGGGCCTGGAGGAGGCAGGGCCAGCAGGTGCGGGTGGGGCAGTGCGCATACATCCGTCCCTGTATGTGCAGTGTGTACTATACAACCTGCTGCATGCCCACGCCGTGTGCAAGTGACTGAAACTTTCAGTGAAAGGCTTAATTGGCTACCGTGGGTGCCGTTTGGCCTTGGATGCAGCAGGTGCTGTTAGGCTTGATGCAGTTGCCGTTGGTGGCGTGTCCACGTGTGCACGTATCTGTGTTTGTGTGTGTGTGTGTGAGTGTGTGTGTGTGTGTGCAAGAATGCGTCTTGTATGTATGCACGCACGCATGTACACACGCACATTCACAGGCCACCCCATCCTGACTAGCGCCTCACACACCTGCCTCATCACTGGGCCTCATCACTCTCCTCATTACTGGGCCTCATCACTCTCCTCATCACTGGGCCTCATCACTCTCCCTGGTGCGGCGCCTGGCTCTGCTGCGCTGTGCCCTCTCCTGGCTCAGCTGTGCCCTCTCCTGTGCTCGCTCCACGATTCATCCTTGCTCCTTGCTGCCCCCTTGCTGCCCTCTCGCTGCCCTTGCTGCTTTCTTGCAGCCCCCTTGCTGCCCTCTCGCTGTGCCCTCTCCTGTGCTCGCTCCACCATTCATCCTTACTAGGTCCTGCACCCGGCCTGGCGCTGTGTTGAGCTTCTCACCCCCTCTGTGCCGCACACCCTTGCCTGGTCCTGTGTTCCTAATCCTGTCTTTGCCTCACAACTGCCAGGCCCTGAGCCCCCAAACATATCTTTGCCTCACTCCCCCACCAAGCCCTGTGCCCCCAATCTATCTTTGCCTTAATCTATCTATGCCTTACACCTTTGCCAGGCCTTGTGCCTTCAACCTATCTGTGCCTCACACCCCTGCCTTGTGCTGCGCCTGGTACTGTGTGCCTGCTCTTGCTACGCCACAACCCTTCGACGCCCCTTACGCCCGTCAGCGCCAGCTGTTGCTCCTGCAGGCCTGCAGCAGCTCGGCTGGCTGGATGCGCACCCTGCTTCTGCACACGACCACATCTGGGGCACGGCAGGCGGCGCTCGTGCACATGGCTCTCGCACGCATGCGTCCCCCACTGCCCCCGCGTACGCCACGTCTGCCACGCCCTACGCGCCTTGGCTGCTGGTGGCGCAGCCACAGGCTCCGGGTTGGCCGTGCGCGCAGGTAGTGTTGCTTGTTTTCCCCTCTTTAAATGTGGCCCAATGACTGCGAGGTTGTGCTGAAGCAGTCACGATCCCCCAAAGAATTGTGTTGCAACATGGCTGCCAATTTTGTGCTGATGCGGCTGCAGGGCCCAGAAAAGCTGAGCGCACCTGAGGTGTGCTTGCTGCCGTTCTCAGCTTGAAGTGCTCGTCGTCTTCTTGCGCAACATGACCAGCCTCTGGCCTGGATGCCATGATCCCTTAATTGCCTCAGATTGGGGCGAGTGCCAGCTCTTTTTGCTGTGATCTGATCCTTCCTTTGCAAAGCATCCTTCGGAAGCAATGGCAGGCTCTGTGATTTGGTTGGCCAACAGCCCCTTGCTTATGCTTGTTTGGGTCCAAATTGCGCGTAGCTCCGGAAAAAAGCCCAAGCCTGCGTTGCAAGGGCCGGGCAGTATTCCCCCCTTGGCAGCATCCCAGAAATGCTCCCGGCTTCTACAGCTTTGAATGCCCAATTGGTCCTGCGTGTTGTGTGCAGGGCGGGGTAGGGCTGCCCATGGTTGGAGAAGAAGCCCTGGAGCTGCCAGCCTGGGCCTGTGGGGCTGAGGATGAAGATGCCATCGCCTTGCAAGTGAGCTGACTGGCCCAGGCGCAGCTGCTGCATACTGCTGGTGCACCTGTGTGCTTTTTTAATCATGATACTGGCTCTTCTTTGGGTGGTTGTTTGGATCACAAGCCTCAACAAAAAAGCACACATGCTCCTGTGACACTGTAAAAACCTGTGCCCAAACCAAAATGCTTGTTCGGGCAACTGAAGTCAAAGATGCAGCCCCGTTCCAGGAATAATAGAACGGCCATGAATCCTATCAAGTTTAACTTGTGAGTGCTCAACTGAAACATGAGCTCCACTAGTCTAGAAATCTGAATCTGTGTTGCTGAGCTCTGGGGTCAGTAAGGACACTGAAGCAGCGAGCACCAAGCATCAGCGCTCGACTCTGCGCAACGTACATTTTTGCTCACCGAAGGCGGAGGCACCAAACACCAGTGCTTAACTGTTCTTGCTGTCACATGACCAAACACCAGTGCTCAACTGTGTCTTGCTGTCGTAAAACCAACCTAACCTTCAGTGCTTAAATAGATTTTGCTGTTGCATTACCAAATACCAGTACTTAACCATGTCTTGCTATTGCATGACCCAATACCATTGCTTAACCATGTCTTGCTGTTGCAATCTATTTTGCTGGGTAACGTGTGCTGACTGTTATGAGCACCTTATCTCACTGCCAGTGGGCGGCGCTCATGCACTGGCACACCAAACCTAGCAGCTGCACTGCACCCTCCTTGACCTGCAGCGAAAGTTGAGCCTGCTTCTGTTCGGGCCGGACCGTGCTGCACGCGCTGCGCATGCGGCCAGGCTGACGCAGCAGCGCACCCGCGCAAGGTGTGCGCTTGGCAGCGGCAGCCCCTGCTTTGCAGGGGGTGTAGGGTGTGGCCATGACGGAGTGCTTGGAGGCCTTGTGGCAGGGCCGCGCCCCCAGAATCTACATCCTGCTGCAGGGCTGCAGTTCTTGGCACAGGTGTGGCCGCCTTTTTGTATGCGGTCCTGCTCCCTGCCTTGATTGTTGTTCTTGAGCTTCAACAGGCATGTTTGTGCGATCAGGCGCTTTGATTATCGTTTTGTGCCTCGTGAAGTCTTCTTGTGGGACAGTTGTGCTTTTTTTGCGGCATTGGCAGGTGCCCTTTTCTTGTTCTGAGCTGGAGCACTTGGCCCTGTCTCCAGGCACTTCTGTCCCAAAGGTCTGCGTGCCGCACACGCGTGATGCAGTGTGTGCGCAGGGCACGCCTGCCTTAGGCATAATCTTCCTTTATTCTCTTTGCACCCGAACTTCACTCTGTGCCACAGACACACACACAATGTGCCACAGACACGCACAGTGTGCCACAGACACACACACAGTGTGCCACAGACACACACACACAGTGTGCCACAGGCACACACAGTGTGCCACAGACACACACAGTGTGCCACAGACACACACACACAGTTTGCCACAGAAACACACACAGTGTGCCACAGACACACACACAGTGTGCCACAGACACACACACAGTGTGCCGCAGACACACACACACAGTGTGCCACAGACACACACACAGTGTGCCATAGACACACACAGTGTGCATCGCTTTGAAGCACATGGAGTAAATTTTAAGTTTTCAACACCAAAAAGGAGGGCTCAGATCTTTAGGAGGCTGCTGTTCAAGCTCGTCTAGTCTGTGCTGGCTCGAGCACCTGCTAGGGTGCTGGGTAGCAATATGCCCCGAGACTGGATATGTAGATCTCTCCTTTGCAGGCTCGCAAAACACTTGCTTGTGGTTGTTTATTTGCCGCTTGCAAGCTTAAGTGCAGAAGCTTTGCTCGAACTAGCAGGCATGTGTAAGAAGAAAAGCGGATGGGCAAGTGCATGTAAGGGAGGCTGCCTACGCGTTGGTTAGCTTTCGCTTGCCCTTCACCGTTGCATTACCCTGTCAAGAGTCTCCCCTTCAAGCTGCCACCTTTGCAGCTGCATGCAATGCTAACCAGCTTGCATGTGTCCACCTCAAGCTGCCCCCTTTGCAGCCGAATCCACTGCTGACCAGCTTGCATGTGTCTGCTTTGAGCTGCCGCCTTTGCAGCCAAATTCACTGCTGACCAGCTTGCATGTGTACGCTTTGAGCTGCCGCCTTTGCAGCCGAATCCACTGCTGACCAGCTCGCATGAGTCCCTGCTGCCATGCTGCCCTTGCGTTACTTGCCTCCCCTTACTCCCTGCCCCACCACACCCGCAGGCCGCCCTGGAGCTGGCCAGTCTGCACGAGTCCCTGGTCCCCTTGCAGAACAATGACAGGAGCGCCCCCGACCTGCTGCGCGTGGGCGGCCTGGTGCTGCTGGCTACAGAGGTAGCCGCTGCCGTCGCCACGGGCTTGGTGGTCGATGCGCGCATGCAGCAGGAGCAGCAGCTGTCTGTGCTGCAGCAGCCGAGGCATGCAGTGGCCCCCACCCAAGCTGCTGGTGGGCTGCTGGACCTGGCAGCCGCCAGCCTGATGGAGTCCCATGGCCTGGGCTGGCCCGGCCCTGGAGCTGAGCAAAGGGGAGCGTGCGCTGCTGCTCAGACCAGCAGCGGTGGCAGTGATGCAACAGGACTGGCGGTGCGGCGGCTTTTGGGGCTGCTGCTGGGCTCGGCCGGCTCCTGCGCCTGGGGGCTGGACACGCAGGAGGGGCAGGGCACGGGCAGCGTGGCTGAACTGGCTGCAGAGGCGGGGGCAACCGTAAACGGAGCTGGGGTCGCGGCGCACGTGACCCCTGGCGTGGTAGTGCTGGTGGCGGCAGGCCTGCCGCACCTGCTGGCCGTGATGGCACGCGCGCTTACATCCTGGGTGCTGGGCGCAGTGACGGCTGCTGCGGAGCTTCATTCCGGGGCAGCGGCTGCAGTGGCAGCGGCGTCCGCGTCGGTGAGCTGTGCCTCTGTGCACCGCATGCGCACGCATACCCTGCTGCCTTGTGTGTCACAAGCACCAAGTGCTTGCAGCACTGGCACATGGTCCAGGCTCCTGGTTTATACAAGGCTGCCTCGATGTAAATACAAAGTATGCGGACCAGTTTGGGTGCACCTTTGCATCACCGCACGCGGCCATTTGTTCAAAAGCAACCGTCATGGGTAACATGGCCGCGCTTGTCGGTGTTGAAGCGATGTTCTTCCATGCGCATGATGGCTTGCATGCCTTGCACGCCTAGCGTGTCATATTCTCCTGGTGGCCAATGCATCATGTCCCCCCTTCCTCACGCTCCAGATACGACATTATGACGACGGAGTCTTGCTGACGCTTTGTTCCCTGTGACCCTGTAGCACCCTATAACAATAACCTCATAACGTACCCTACCTAGCTGCCAGGTGACGCATGGCAAGCAGGTGGTTGCCATAAGGTAAGCAAGCTTGATGGCACAGCGGCTCCTCTCCAATATTTGCGGCAAACGTCATGGCCCATGCATTTTGGTGCGCCGTTGACAGTGGGACCACATGCGTCCTCATGCCCAGTCACACGTACACACACGCACACACACTTACGCACACACGCGCACACGCCCAAACTCTGTGTGCCCACGCAGGCTAGCCATGTTGCTCCCCTGCTGGCACGCATCGCGCCAGCCCTCAGACAGCTGGCGGCAGCTGTGTCTACTCTCCTTTCCCTTGCCAACTCCGCCCTCCTACAGCGCCTCCAGTGCTTCACCCCCAGACCCTCTGAGACGTGCGTGCCGCCGCTGCTCCATGCTGGCGTTCCAGTGCTGAGCCAGCAGCAGCAAGAGGCTGTCAGGCAGCAGCTTCTGCTGGCACTGCAAGGAGAGGGACATGGTTTGCACAGGCCAGCGCCGTCCACGCCTGTCGCCGCACATCGGTGAGGAGGGAGAGGGGCTGCGGTTATCGGGCTTGTGGAGCATGTTCTGGAGATGGGAAACTATAGGGCAGGCCCTGGCTGCCATCCTCTGTGCTTGCCACTGCAGCGATGCTCATTGCGTTGGAATTGGTGCGAGAGTACAGAGGGTGTGCGGGGCCTCTGCTGCTGTGTGTGTACCACACGGGGAGAGCATCCAGCCTTGGGCCAGTTGACCAGGCGTGCGCACCAGGCAGCAAGGCACACATCAGGATGCAACACATTGCATCACAGGATATCCTGTGCACCTCTGCTCGTTGCACCTGAGCCACCTTTCATGGAGGGTGCAGCTCACGAGATGCATTCTTTGCACCTGAGCCACCTTTTTATGGAGGGTGCAGCTCACGAGGTGCGTTGATCCTGCTCATAAGACGGGTCCTGTTGCTGGGCAGCTTTGACACATTGTGCACAGCACCCGTCACCACATCTCAGCAACCCTGCGTGTGTCTTCTGCCTGCTGCTCTGCCTCATGCTTTTGCTGCGCTGTGGCTTGTTTTTGCCGCGCACCCCAAGCAAGCATTTTGAGCGCAACAGCGCTTGCCGAAAAGGTATGCATTGTGTCAGATGATCCAGCATATGCTTCAGCCCAGGCCTAGACATGCATCAGCTGCACGCTGGCCTGTGTCATTACTTAATGCCAAGCGCACATGCACTTGAGCCCCCTGCGTCCCCTCCTTCGCGTGCGTGCATCCTCCAAAGGTGCACCAACACTATGTGTGCACTTGCACAAAAGCGCAGCTTCACTTTGCTTGTCCTTGCACCATTTGGTGCAGGCAAGGCACCAGTACAACATATTTGGTGCAGACAGGCACCAGCACAAAGCAGTTGGTGCCGCCGAGGTACTTCAACAAAGAATCAGCACCCTAACAAAGAATCAGTAACAATATATATGCTGCTCCAACCAGGATACGCTGGCACAAGCTACACCCGCACCCTGTGCTTGCTCCCTGCCAGGCCTGTCAGGCGGCCCCTGCCAGGATCTATTGCAAGCGGGGGCAGTACCATCCGTCTGTGCTTAGGGGATGCCTGCAGCCAGCAGGAGTTGGGGCAGCCCTTGATGGTGCGCGGGGTGCTTTGTTTTTGCCGTGCATCAGGGACGTGTGTGCCTTCCTACCTGGATTGGCTGGTGGCATTCGATCAAGCAATGTGGTGATATGGCATGCAGATGGCGGTGGTCGTGCATGAGGTTGCTGTGAGGGCCTGAAGGCTGCAGCAGCTTGAATTGGCACAGCGCTGTGCCTGCCACTGCCTGATAGATTCCCCTGAAAACGTATGAAATATGATTTGGAGCAGCATGAGGAGACAGGATTCAGATCAAGAGACACCAGCAGAAGCTCCATGTGTGTCACATGTGCATTAGCTTGAACACTTGCAGTTTAGCTGAGCACTTGCAGTGTAGCTTGAGCGCTTGCAGTAAAGCTTGAGTGCTTAAAGTAGAGCTGAGCACCACGACGGAGCAATGAGCAGATTCATCCTGGTCGCTTTGCTGTGTACTTGGAATTTTGTTTTCCATGGCCTTACTTGCTTTAAGCTGGAGGGGACTCGATGGGGAAGCTTGCTGCACTCCGTGCAGAACCTCCTTTATGTCTTACATCTCACACGTATCCCTTTTCTTCTTGCTCCGCAGCACTTGGTCAAATGTGCACGTGCTGATTTGCTTCTCTCTCTCTCTCTCTCTCTCTCTCTCTCTCTCTTTCTCTGTGTGTCCCTTTTATCCTTGTTGTGACTTGCCTCTCCCCATTCCGCACTTATGAAAAGTATGCGTGCATGTGTGTGCATCAAGCACGCAGTGGAGTGCACATTAATGTGCAGGTGGAACTGAATGAAGCCCTTGAAAGGTGCGCCTTCCAAGAGCATGCGGTTGATTGTGTGTGAACGCGCAGATGGAAATGGATGAAACACTCCAAGAGTGTGCTTACCAGATGGTCAGGCTGGCAGAGATTGCTGCAGAAGTGGCGCAGGAGCGACTGGATGCTGAGAACATGGTTGGTGTCTTTGCTGGAAGGAGGGGGACGAGAGTGATGTGAAGGGTGCTGGGTGGTGCTGAGTGATCTGGATGTGTGCTGCCGCAGAGTTTCTGGCCTGAGTTTGAGATGCATTGCAAAAGAGTGACTGGGCTCCATGGACAACAGAAGGCAGGCTTGGATGAAGGCGCGCGTATTTTGTTTCCTATCCTTCAAATGCTGCGCAAATGTTGTGCATGGTAGCCCATCACCTCGTGCAGCAGAAGGCAAGGTTGGGCTTGTCAGGCGCACCCAACAAACCCCGCACAGCTTTATTTGCTTTGCAAGGAGAGCTCCTTCTCAAAATGAACAGTGTGATGGAGTTCAAACAAGCTCCACTTAAACTTGAGTGAGGAATTCCAACAAAAACAAAGGCCATGCATTGCAAGAAAGCTGTGGACAGAGGGCTGGGTGAAGTTGTGTGGTGTGCCCCGGAACAGCCGTGTCCCTGAGCCCTTAGCCATGCGTGTGCAGACAGACACGTTCAGGCGCATGGACACATGCGCGCAGGCCAATGCAGCGCCTGGCCCTGGACCTGAGCTGGACGATGATCTTGACATGGGGACAGCGAGCCTGGCCCCTCGGCAATACACGGCGCCCGCGCGGGGCACACAATTGACAGGGGCAGGTGCGTGGTGATGCACAGGGCACGCAAGTGCCACAGGGCGCGCAAGTGCCACAGGGCGCGCAAGTGGTGCAGGGCACGCTCCTGACAATGGCGCGGCGTGTACAGGTGAAGCCTGCGCAAGCCAGGTGGCTGGTGACACGGCTGTGCCGTACATGCAATGGCTGGTGACATGCCTGTGTTGTACATGCCTGTCTTGTACGTGCTTGTCGTATATGCGGTGAGACAGGTGGCATGCCTGCGTTGTACATGCTTGTGTTGTGCATGCTTGTGTTGTGCATGCGGTGACTGGTGGCATGCTTGTGTTGTGCATGCTTGTCGTAAATGGGGTGAGACAGGTGGCATGCCTGTGTCGTACATGCGGTGAGACAGGTGGCATGCTTGTATGGTGCATGCGGTGACTGGTGGCATGCTTGTGTTGTGCATGCTTGTCGTAAATGGGGTGAGACAGGTGGCATGCCTGTGTCGTACATGCGGTGAGACAGGTGGCATGCCTGTGTCGTACATGCGGTGAGACAGGTGGCATGCCTGTGTCATACATGCGGTGAGACAGGTGGCATGCCTGTGTCATACATGCGGTGACCGGTGGCATGCTTGTGTTGTGCATGATCAGTCACGGTATGAGTTGCCCGTTCAGCTTAAGAGCGCGGCTGTCCTCAAAAGGCGTGTGCCTGCGCGTGTTGGGTGTGTTGTGCAGCACAAGATTGAAAATAGCCCCCGCGCGCATGCCGCTGTCCTTGCAGTATGCTTCTGAGCCCCCATACCATCTCACTTGGCTTGCCAGGTGTGCGCCCAGGCGGCACAGAGGGCGGGCGTGGTGGCACCCAGCTGATGACGCCAATGCCCAGCCTTGCCCGAGGCGGAGCCACGGGGGGCATGCATGCCAGCTTGGCCACTATCACAGGCGCCGGAAGCACTACCAGTGCAGGCGGGGCTGCCGTGTTTGCGGGCTCGGACCCCATCGGTCACGCGCAGCAGGTTGTGCTGGGCGTGATGGCGGCGCTGGCGCCGGCGCACGGAGGCGCGGCTGCGGCGGCGGTGGGTCAGCCTACGACTTGATACCATGCCAAAGCCCAGTGTCCATACCTAATCATTCATTCATCTGTAACCCCATCCTGCCGTGCCCAGCTCTGCTGCTCTGCCTGCCCCTTGAATTTGGTGCACCTAATTGTTGTGTACAATTTTACAACAGTTGAAAATGCAGTACATTCACATGTTGCTACTCTGCCTCTGCATGTATGCACTGCCCTGTGCTTGCCACACATGCACACATAGACTCCCTGTGATAGCCCATTTCTTGGGCACTGAGGTATGGCCTTGAATAAATCAGCGTGGCTTGCTTGTGTTGCCTTTATTTTTTCCCAGCCTGGTCATATTGCTGCACATGTTGCTTCCTGTCTAGCTGCCTCAGTGTGTAAATTTCCTTACTCGTGTTACAGGGGCTGTATGTATGGAACAGGCTGTGGGGGCCATCAGCTGCAGCACCAACTGCAGAAGTGTTTGAAGGACTGGCCAGTATGGTTGCGGGGGCCGTGGCTAGGTGCGGTGAATTCCTCTGCGCACAATGTTGCTGTTACCGTGTTGGTGGGCAGCAACACCATTGCTGCGTGTGCCAGGATTTTTGCTTAATTTGGTGTGTCGTAGGCTTTTGTGTGCATTTTATGTGCATGCGTGTGTGCACGTGTGTGTGCATGTGCTTGAACGTGTATGCATGTGTGTGGGTGTGTATGCGTGTGCGTGTGTACACGTGTGCACGTGTATGAGTGCGGGAGTGTGCATGCACATGTAGGAGTGCGTGTGCCAGTGCGTGTTTGAGTGTGTGTGTGTGCGTGTGTGTGTGCGCGTGTGTGTGTGTGTGCGCGCGTGTGTGTGTGTGTTGGGCTTGAACAGTACCCTTTTGCAGGTCTAGCGTAGATACCTTGGTGATGGTTCAGAAAGAAAGATTGCAGGGGCAGATGCTGCCTTGAAGCTGAGCGGTGCGGCTTCTAAACAAGGAAAGTGCGCAGGATGCAATCTGGCGAGCTCTTTACAAGAATAGTGCGCAGGATGCAAATTGGCGAGCTCTTGACAAGAAAAGTGCATGGGATGCAATCTGGCGAGCTCTGGATAAGGATAGTGCATGGGATGCAATCTGGCAAGCACTTGATAAGATAGTGCATGGGATGCAATCTGGCGAGCGCTCAATAAGGGTAGTGCAAGGGATGCAATATGACAAGCGCTCGATAAGGGTAGTGCAAGGGATGCAACCTGGCGAGCGGGGGGGTGCGTGTTTGAGCCTGTGGAGCGTGACATTAAGGCAAGTTGCAGGAGCTGGTCCTTAGGAACATAAGCACCATGAAAGACGCACGCTGGGAGTGCTCGTGCCTGATCTGTGCATGGTTATTGCACAGCTGGTGCATTGATGCATGAGCGCCACGAAGGGCGCAGGGGTTGCTCCACGCCTGATCTTTGCATGGTCATTTCTGGCTGCTGACGCAGGGACACATGCGCGGGTCCGGAAGGCTTCATTCTGGCCTGCCGCATGCTGGCTCCAGAGCTCCAGCTTGAGGAAGAGCAGCAGCAGCAGCAGCAGCAGCAGCAGCAGCAGAGGCAGGCCGGCATGCGGCGTGTGGGGCAGGCGCGGCCGGCTCTGGCCACCCACATCCTGTCTTTCAAGTGCGATGCGTGTTTAGCCACGACAGAGCGTGTTTTCAAAGAAAGTGTTGAGAAGGCAGCGCAAGGCTTATGTGCGTGTGTGTGTGTTTTTATGCATGTGTGCATTTTCTTGTGCATGCGCGTGTGTGTGTGTGTCTTAATTGGAACAGTGGCCATGGAAATAAAATCTTGTTTTTCATCTCATACAACAACTTTCCCCAGCATGGAGAAGCGTTTTTTTTCTTTTCATTCCCTCTCCTTTGTACCTCAAGGTTGAGCCCATCCTCACTTGCAGCACATGACTGCCTTCATTGCATGTCTGAGTATTCCAGGCACGAGCCTTTCAGACCTGTGCAGTTGCTAATGGATTCATCGCAAAATGAACTTTGTTTCGGGTGTCCCCTCTCTTTACCAGCTTGAGCAGCACCTGACTTCAGACTGTTTCTGCCATGTCTGGGTGTGCACCACAAGCATTTTTCTCACCCTCACAAGCATGACACTCACAAGACTCCTTCCTACCCATGATCCTCAAAAGCCTGATGCTCACAAGGACGCCTCTTGCTCACAGGAAAAAGAGAGTGACTCATTAGGCAGTGAAAACAATCCTCTCATCTAACAGGAAAAATATGCTCACTAGCTCGGTACTCACAAGCATGGCGCTCACCAAGGGGCTCATACCCACATTACTCGCATGCATACATTATTCATGCTTGCTCAACGCGCATGCTCCCAGCAGGCCGTGCCCACACACCTTTTCCCCCCTCTCCCTGACGCAGCGCCTGCGCGTCGCACACATGCACGCAGGACCATGACCGCCGAGCGTGTCTTGTTTGCGCTGGAGTGCTTGCGGCGCATGATCACTGCTGCAGGCCACCGTTTCATGGCACACCCGACCCCAGCTGTGGCTGGTGGCCCAGGTGGGGCCGTGGCGGCCGTGGCAGGGGGAGATGCAGCGACGAGCCCTCCTGCCGCAGGAGTGCAGAGGTCAATGAGCGGCTTGGGCGGGCTGTTTGACGGGGACAGCAGCAGCCCTGGCAGGTGCGGGAGCTGGTCAGACATCCAAAATGGTACAGGTCAGATATCAAAAATGGCACAGAGGGGTGAGAGGTGGGCCTGAGCTCAAATGGTGCACATCCAGGCGGTTGCAGCCCAACTCCTGTGCTCCGGCGTTGTGCGTCTGTTCAACGTGAGCAAATGCATCACCGGCTGAACTGTGGCAAGCCACCGCGGGCGAGCTTGGTAGAGGGCATGCCCACCCTGGAGCCCTATGTGCTTCAACAAGCACCGGCGGCCATGCATGAGCTCCCTCCACCTCATATCCACTCACCAACGGCGGGGAGCATGCTGCTTTGTGCGCGACCTCTGTTGTGTGTTCTGTGCCCGGGCAGAGGGGGCGTCTGTGTGGCCATGGGCGCGTGCAGGTTCTCTGTCCACCTCGGCGGCGCTAGCGCAAGCAGGGGTCAGGTCGTGTCTAGCGAAGCAGCGATGGTGTGCCTAGAGGATACGCTGACCTTTGCTGCCAGGGAGGCCGAGAAGCTGCGAGACAGGTCACACGCATCAGACAGCCTCATCTCAGACCTGGTATGCACACACACACACATGCACACACACATGCGCACACACACACATACACACACACGCACGCACGCACACACACACACACACGCACACACACACGCGTGCGCGGATGCATGCACATGTGTGATGGTGTGCACGCAGACGCGCAGATGCATATGCTTGTAGCGAGGTGCAGGCACAGCACCAGCACTATTAATCAAGGTATCAGTACCCCAACAAGGCATTTGTACAATACTTGTGCACGCGTGATTGTGATTAAGTCCTGTGAGCATGAGCACGCTTACGCTCTTTATGGGGCAAATGATACTGTAGGGTGAGCTGGGTGAGGTGGCAATGGGACAAGGTTGCAGCTGGAGCAACAGTTGCTGCTCCCTCCAGACTGCTGCTCCCTTCAGGCTGCCGCTCCCTTCAGATTGCTAGCGTTGAGTACAGTCTCCAGGTCTTTTGCACAGAACAGCAGGTGCACCACATGCACATGCACAAGCTGATGTTAAAAAAGGCTGTCTTGTCTTTTCGCAAACAGGATGGCTGGGGTGATGCAGACTACGAGGCTTGGGGGCCTGGTGTGGACCCCGGCAGCATGCGTGCAGTGTCTGTGCCACAGCAGCTGGTGGAGCAGGAGGAAGAGGAAGACCTTGAGGTACGTGCTATGCCTTCACATCTGTGCGTGCGCACTGTTGTTGGCTGCTCTCTTGCCTGTGCACGTGCCTACCTCTTTACACGTGCGTACGTGCGTGACTGCTGCTGTGTGTTGCCTGCCTCATAAATTTTGATCTTGCATGTTTGCGCAAGCTTCTTTCTGCTCTTTTCTCTGCCATTCCCTCTTCAAGGTCTGTGCCTGCTCTCAGGGAATGTCTGTGCCTGCCCTCAGGGACAATATGTCTGCCTGCTCTCAGGGAAGCAATGCCTGTGCCTGATTTCAGGGGAACGGCCCTTGGGGCAGTGCGTGGCGGCTGCGTGCAGCAGTCGGGGCAGCGGTGGGGGATATGATTCGTGTGGACTCTACCCGCGTGGATGACAGCGAGGTGCTGGCAACACTGATGGAGGAGAGGGCCATGCCGGTGCGTGGAATGCACACGCCAGTCGTGTGCTGGACCATGTATTAGGAATGTTCTGACTCATAGGATTGGTTTGGCGTGGTGCATGGAGCCATAGTGCGGGGTATGGGGCCATACTGGCGTGCAGAATGCATCAAGCCATTGTTTGCCGTGCGGGGTAAAATCATTTGGCAGGGGGCATGGAGCCATGTCATTGCATGGAAGGCAGAGAAGGTCTACTTTGTTTGAATGGTGCAGGGCTGCCAGACTTCCGACCTGCAAACGCATGAGTATGCATGATGGCAGCTGTGGTGCTTATCTTGTGCTGCCTGCAGGTGCAATTCTTGGAGAGCCCACTCCTGAATCTAGATGTGCCTCAGAATTTTTGTTGCTGCTTGCGGCCCCGGCTCACAAAGAACCCACCTTTTTGTGGGGCTTGTTTCAAGGAGTCAAGGCTTTACAGTCACCAGGCGCCTTGCTGCATCCTTTGCTCCCCATATGGCTGCAGCTCATGAGAGACAAGCGCCACCATGTGCGCCTTAGTGGGGCTGCTTTTGCGGGGCGCGTGCTGCTTGTGTCTTGGGAGAACACCGCAGCCATCTTTGAGGACGTGATCCAGGTGCGTCTGTGCAGTGGGGTGGGGTGGAGAAGCCTCGGCAGGCACAGGTCACCTGGACCTGAGCTGGGTGGGCAGTGTGGAAGTGCTGCCCAGGGAAGGGAGCTGGATTCAGGTCACATGCTGGGCTGCAGGGGTGGCATGCAGGGGGCCTGCTTTACTTTGCAGGGGCTCTTTCAGTTAGGACTGCTGCAGGTGTGTGCCTGCCACAAGCCCTTGATCCCCCCTCCTGTAGTGGCGTATGGCTTCAGGTCGCCCTTGTGCCTCCAGTGCGCAGGTTGATGAGGTTAGGGATTGAAGCAGATCTTGGCCATGCATTCTTACCCTTGTGGTTCGCTTAGGTGCAAGCCTGAATGCCCTGCAGTCTTGCACGAGGCAGCCTGCACGAGACAGCTCAGCAGCCACACAAGGGGCAAAGAAGACGAGCATTGCACGAGATAGCGGCCACACAGGGGGCAAAAAAAGACGAGCATTGCACGAGGCAGCAGCCACACAGGGGCAAAAAAAGACAAGCATTGCACGAGACAGCAGCCACACAAGGGGCAAAAAAACGAGTGCACACCCTGTGATTGTGCCTTCCCTGTCTACCTTGCTGCCTTGCTCAGCAAGCCTGCAACAATGCGCATGCACACACACGCACATGCACACGCACGCACTCACACTTGCTCGTGTGTGCATGCCTTGTGTGCCTCTTTGTGCTCCCTGGATTGCCTTTGCAGCCTGCCCTGCAAGCATGCGGGATGCGTGGCTTGGCCGACAGCCCAGGCAGCGCCACACCTACCGGCAGCATGCCGCCACTGCCGCCGCCGGAAGTGGTGTCCACTAGTGTGGCTCTGCTAGTGGAGTGTGCCCTGGCATGTGGGGCGCAGGAAGTGGAAGGCATTGTGGTTTGTTTGGAGCATGCGGCCCAGGTGCGGGGGGACCTGAGTGCGTTTGTGTGTTAGCTTGGCTGGTGGAGTGTGCGCCGGCGTTTGGGGCATAGGAGACATGGAGGGCCTTGGGGGTTACTTGGAGCATGCGGCCCAGGTGCAGGGGGACCTGAGTGCCTTTGTTTGCTAGCTTGGCTGGTGGAGTGTGTGTGTGCTGGCTTGTGGTAATTAGGAGAGGTGGAGGGCCTTGCGGTTTGATTGGAGCATGCGGCCCTGGTGCAAAGGGCTATGCCGGCTAACTTGAGGTGATCCACTCTGTATGGGGTTGCTGAATATTCTACTTATAACCCCCATGTTTTGGCAAGTCAGAACATATTTTGGCCAATATATTGCATATGTATACTTTTTTTGCAACCACTTTCTGTATACTTGTCTACCTGCATTTGCAAGCAGTTCAGAATTGCGCCTGCCAATTGTAGTAAACATCTACCCCGCTCTTCACACACTTGCACACACACGCGCGCACACACACACACACACACGCACGCACGCACAGACAAACACACATACACACGTACACACGTACACACATACAAACATACACACATACACGCATGCGCACATATACACACAACACGCATGTGTGGCGGTTATGCACCCTGCCCACGTGCACAGTTTTCTGGAGATGCGCACATCGTAGCGGCGGGCCTCGAGGAGATGTCCACGCGGCTGGGCTACGGCGCTGCCACCGTGTCCCTCCCATCCACTTGCGTGCATGGCGACGCACCTGGTGGCCCTCCACCGCTAATGCACGCGGGCGCCACCAAGAGGATGGTCCTTGGGGATGAGGGGCACACAAATGCACATAAGCTTGTACCCCCGGAAGCTCTGGGTGCAGGGCTACCACAGCTGCTGGAGGCTCTCATCCTGGTGGGTTACTGCTGCCAGGGAAAATCATGCTGTCGGGTAAGCGCAGGGCCGCCTCAGCTGTTTAAGGCTTTGATCCTGGTATGTTGGAACAGTTTTGCTGCCGCTGCTGCTGCCGCTTTTGGGGGACCATTGATGTGTGACTTTGCATTCATCACTGCCCACCAATATGCGTCTTGATTCACGACTCTTATGGTCCTGTTGTCTGCGGGCATGATTGACAGGAAAGGCCTGCCAAAGCGATTGCCCCTGCCAGGCACACAAGGCGGGGAGGTATTTCAGCCACTGTCCCGAGTCCCTCCCCCTCCTTGATCCTGAACTGAAGCAGTCTTTGTGTCCTTGTGCAAGGATTATCCTCCCCCCCCCTCCCCTCCTTCCTCCCTCCAATGCCTCTCATTCGCTTTTAGTGCTTAGCCCATCCTTTGCGTGCTTGTCCCTCCCAACCACTCTTTGCCCCACATGTACTTGCATGTTCAACGCACAAATCCATACCATTTGTATTTCCAGGAAATCTATCTTTGGCAGGTATGATGAGCATCACCCCCTTTCCCTCAATTCCCACTGCGTGCTCCTTGCATGCGTAGCCCCTAGTACTCAATTGGTTTCTTACATTTTGCTCCTGGCATACGCAGCCTTTCATATTCAGGTGGTTCCGCTGCGGCCTGCCCAGCGGCCCCACCGCTGCAGAGATTAAGCTTAGGCTGGACAGCTTGTCGCGGGTAACACTCATCCTGAACGGCACAGCCCTGCTTGCCTCGGCAGCCATGGCCACGGCAGCAAGCATGCAGGGAAAGGCTGCGGCAGCAGAAGGCAGCAAGCCGGGGCACTGTGCAAGGGCGGCTGCCCAGCTGTTTGTGCGGCGGCATAGCGGACCGCTCCTAGCAGCACTGCTGCAGGTACGTCCTTGTGCGCGTATGTGAGTTAGTGCGTATCTTCATGCATGTGCGCGTGCGTGTGTGCAAGCATGCATGCGTGCATGTCTGTGCGTGCGCACACATACTTGCGTACATGCATGTGGGCCTCAATGTGTGTGTGCTTGTGTGTGCATGTGCGTAGCGTGTGTGTGTATGCACTTGTGTGTGCATTTGAATACGTGAATGTGCGTGTGCACATGTGTGCTTGCTCTTGTGTGAGCCTGTGTATGGAACATATCTTGCGTTAGACTGCATCAAAGGCACACCTTGCAACACTGCACTCACTTTGCAATCTACCTGCTGCAGCTTGCTTGGACAGCACCTTCAATGATTGATCATCTATCGGTCTCTTGCTCTGTGCTTATTTTTGCAATCAATTTGCTTTGTGGATTTGCCTTTGAACACATTCTGCACTTGTGCATTTGGGGCAGACAGCTTGAAAATGGCTGCTAAGGCACAGCCCCATCGCCTCTCCTCTGTGCCTACGCGTACCTGCCAGGCTCATGCAGGCCACCACACAATTGGCAAGCCCTTCATGTTGAAGAATGGACTATCCTTATAGAGTGAGGCAACAGCCTCATCCACCTGTGTCTAGGATGTTCCTCGCGCATATAGCGCACACAAGCAACCTCAAACAATTTCTCCATCATCTGAAATTGTCGGCACGTCACTCCACTCACATACCTTGTAAAGGTATTGTAAACATGTGCCCCCAATCCCATTCCATGCCTTTCTTACAGCCATGCGTCCCACACACACAGCCTCACACACGTACCCCATGCAGGTAGCCACAGGCGGCCCAGACTTCCCACGGCAGGCAGCCGCGCAGCAGGAGATGGCCCAAGATGCTGCTGTGGATGCCCTTCTTGCTGCGGGCGGCCCTAGCCCATCACCCCTTACTGCAAGCGGCCTTCTCAAGGCACACTTCCCCATTGCACTGGCCGCCTCCCTGCCAGGCGATTACGATTACGGGCGTGCGCACAAGGTGATGGTGCGCTCAAATGCGTGTTGTGTGAGTCAATGGTGTGCCTGCTGTGTGACCCTGCCACGCTGGCATCCCCCCTGCCAAGTGGCCATGCCAAGTGACTTTGCAAATGGCCATGCCAAGTGGCTTTGTAAGTGGCCATGCCAAGTGACTTAGTAAGTGGCCATGCCAAGTGACTTTGTAAGTGGCCTTGCCAAGTGACTTAGTAAATGGTATTTTGCAGCTTATGTTAGCTGTGGGTAGCGTGGGTGTGTGCTTGAGTGCAGCCAACGTGTTCCTGCATGCAGGAAGAGTAGCAACAACTTGGGAGTGGATGATTTTGCTTAGTGCACCAGGATCATGTCAGTGTGCAGGCATGTAATGGGGTAAAAATCCATGTATGCTTCCTTGGCATTTCTGCTAATTGGAATTTTTGCTAATTGAGACAAATGTGCAACCATAATAGCACATGGCGAACCTTGCAAAAGTTCACCAATAGCTTGTTTGCTATGCAGGACCAAGCAAGCAAGCTGGTCCTGCGCGCACACACACACAAACAAGCAAACAAACAAACAAACAAACAATACACACATACATGCATAAATGCATACACACATGCATACATGCACACATACATACATACATACATACATACATACATACATACATACATACATACATACATACATACATACATACATACATACATACATACATACATACATACATACATACATACATACAT
>LKMJ01000430.1_pt1 | contig 31754 bp, 32 predicted proteins | sample 643391 | NCBI WGS metagenome assembly LKMJ01 (sample SAMN04112250, study PRJNA286221) | soda lake metagenome | biome: soda lake; feature: Kulunda Steppe; material: water; isolation source: sample PL-Br10 brine of Picturesque Lake | place: Russia: Kulunda steppe | collected 2010-07 | reverse complement strand
CGTTCCGGTGCCCGCTGGCACTGTCGGGTATGCTTCGACGACTGACGGTTCGAGTGTCGCTGCTGGCTCGAGGTGGACTGCCCCCGTCAGCCGTGTGTCGTCAATGTGATAGACGTGGAGTCTGGCACGCATGCGACCGTGGAACGGTGGGGTGACGCGCAACACCGCTGTGCCCGGATTTTCCTGTGTGTAGACGAACGCGTCGACGACGTCCGTCGGCGAGACTGCCAGCGACCGGATGACTGTCGGGTCCTGGCTCTCAGGTGACATAGCAGGCCCTACGAACGCGAGTCCGTTAGTGGCTCTGGTCGACGCCGAGCGCCGTGAGGAGCCGGTCGTTTTCTTCGGGAGTGTTGATTGCGACACGAATATGGGAGTTGAGCCCACGGAAGGTACGAGCGTCCCGTACGGCGACGCCACGCTCGCGTGCCTGTGACACCACCGCGTCAACATCCTCGACGTGACAACAGAGAAACGGCCCGGCAGATGGGAGCACGTCGAATCGGGCTGAAAGTGCTGCCCGGACCCGTCTTCGCTCGCTTGCGACCCGTCTGCGCGTCTCGGCGACGAACGCCTCGTCACGGAGACAGTGCGTACCGACGCGGGCAGCGGGCGTACCGAGCGACCAAGCCCGGCGAGCAGTTACGAGTGACTCTAACCACTCGCCACGTGCCACCAGATAGCCCGCCCGGAGTCCAGGCAGCCCAAACAGCTTGGTCAGCGACCGGGCGACGATCACGTTCTCACACGCGAGTGTCGCCGCCGAGGGCTCGTCGGTGAACCCGAGGAACGCTTCATCGACTAGCAGCGTCGTTCTCGCCTCGGCACACCGACCGGCGAACGCCCCGAGGTCGGCACGTGTTGTCAGTTCGCCGGTTGGATTGTTTGGCGTACAACAGACGACCACTCGAGACGACCTGAGCTGGTCGTCCGGGACCGACAACAGCTCGTCGTGGGCGACAAAACACGGCGTCGCTCCCTGTAGCTGTGCCTCCCGTGCGTATTCGCCGAAACCCGGGGCCGGGAGCAGGACCTGGTCGCCGGGCTCGAGACAGATAGCCATCACGAGTCGGATCGCTGCCAGGCCGCCTGCCGTCGGCACGATCCGATCAGCGTCGACGCCGAGGAACGCACCGGCGGCTACCCGAAACGCCGCATAGTCATCGTCTGGATATCGCTCGGCCGCCTTAAGCGCCGATTCGTAGACGACCTCGACGCCCTCGGGCGTCTCGGGGTTCGTGTTCGCAGAGAAATCAAGCAGGGTGCGGTCGGTTTCGCCGCCGTGTGGCACGCGCTCGGTCGCACGGACGGCCTCAGGGTCCATCTGGCCCCTCCCGCGTGGCGTCGATTCCGAGGCGTGTACAGACGGTCCGGAACCGATCACGAACGCCAGCCAGCTCGCCCTCTGGCACCAGCGAGAGCGCCCCACCCATCGCGACACCTTCTTTCGCCTCGCCGGCACAGTACCGGGCCATCGAGACGTGGTCACGACCGGCAAAGCCAGGATCGGTCACGGTCAGTTCACACGCGAGCCGATCACAGGCCGCCGTGAGCGCCTCGCCCTGATCCTCGGCGACGAACGACGTGGTCGCGACCTCGAGTGGGGAATCGACCTCGGCGTGACGAAGTGCTGCCGCGACCGCGACCATCTGGGTGCCGCCACCGAGGGTGACGGCTGTCCCGGCCTCAAGTGCACCGGCGGCGATCCCCAGGACGGTCGGTTGGACCGGATCGCCGACGGCCCGGATCGCAGCAAGCGGTTCGCCCGCACAGTCACCGGGCTCGAGGTCGCTCGCTGAGAGTGCCTGCTCGACGAGCTGTCGTTTTCGCTCGAGAGGATTTGCCGGGAGTGAAGACGAGACGGTTGCCGGTTCGCCGAGTGCCCGGAGGACCCCGAGTGCCGTCGTCGTCCCACCGGGAACGGTCTCGCCGATTACGAGTCGGTCGTCGGGGAGGCTCGCGCCGTAGGTGTACGCCCGATCATAGATTTCCGCGGCGTCCGGGACGGCGACTGTCTCACGAATATCGGTCCCTGGCTCGACACCCAGTTCGACCGTTGGTGCCGTCGTCGGGCGGGCGAGTCCGGCATCGACGATGCTGAGGTCGAAACCGACGGCCTCCCGGACGGCCCGTGTGACCGCAGCCGGGGTCGGACAGCCCGTCGGCGAGACGGGAGTGACCGGGGCCGCCGTCGGCTCGCCATACGCGAGTATTTCGGCGTCTGCCGACGGCGTGTGTACCATCAGGTCGGGGTCAGCACCGGCAGCGCTGATCCCCTCGATACGGGCGGTTGCCGTCGTTCCGGCCGCAAGCACGACGTAGGTCATGCTAGTCGGGTGGCAACGGCTGCATCTTTGTTCCTGTTCACGTTGACTGCGAGTCGGGTGTCGAAACTTACCTGTGTCATAGCTTCCGTGGTGCCGACGACGTTGACCCCCGTCGGCGCGAGGTGGGTAGCCCCCTCGAGTGTCGTCTCGGTGGTGACCCCGAGGTCGCGTTTGAGTGCGACCGGGACACACACCGTCGCCGACGTCTCCCGATCGCCATACCGCATCAGGATGCGATCGATAACGACCGGTTCGAGCAGCGGGAGATCAGCCGCGACCGTCAGCAGCGGCCGCGAGAGCGCCGGGCGCTTGAGGACAGTCTGGAGGTCGGTCACGTAGCCCTCGCCAGCGGTCTCGAGAATCGGACAGTCTCTCGCCGTCTCGAGGTGAGCCCGCGTCTCGGGGGCGTTCGGCGAGACTGCCGCATAGATCGTCTCGACGCGACTGCCAGCCAGGGCATCGAGTACTCGATCGATCATCGGGACGCCAGCAATCGGGTACAGCGGCTTCTCGTGAGGACTCCCGAGTCGGCGTCCCTCTCCGCCACACATCACCACAGCGTCCATCCGATCACCCCCACGTGGACGCCGGCGAGCCGGCCGAGTTCGTTCGCCGCCCCGAAGACATCACCACTGACACCGCCCAGCGCCCGGTTGGCCCAGAGCCAGGGGATGACACCACCAAGGACAGCTCCAATGAGGGCTGCAGCCGAAGCCGGGTGGGGCCAACTGAGTACCGTCGCAGGGATGGCAACCGCAGCTGGAACGACCAGCTTCGAACCGTCCACACTCGCCGTAAACGCCCGGCCCATCCCCGCGTGAGACGCGTGGCCGAGACAGGCCATCGCAGCCATCGAGAGCTTGGCTCCGACCTCGCTAGCGACGACGATTCCGACCGCCACCATCGGAGCGACTGCAGCCAGTCCGAGCCCACCCAGAGCCAGCCCGACGACCACGACCACCACGGCCAAGAGCGCACCGACACCGGTCGTCGTATCGGACAGGACGGCCCGCCGGCGCTCGCGGCCGCCGTGGACGGCTGCTGCGTCTCCAAGGTCGGCGATCCCATCGAGGTGGTGAATACCCGTGAGGAGATACACCGCGAGGACGTAGCCGACGGCGACCGTGGCCGCTGGCACGTGTCCACTCGCGAGGAGCGGCATCGCCGCCAGTCCGCCGACGAGGTAGCCGACGACGGGAAACGCGGCCGGCGTGGCGGTCAAGGCGTCCCAGTCGCCCTCACGTCCCTCCACCGGCAGCCGCGTCAGAAAGCCAACCGCACCACGGAGCGACGCCAGTGCCGTCATCCGTCACCCACCACCTGCTCACTGCCAACGAGTACGGCCTCACTCGCCATCGCAAGCACGACTGCCCCACCGCTGGCGACGCCGCCGGCGAGGGCGACGAGTATCACCGCCTGCCTGCCATCCTCGAGTGTCGGGGCCGTCCCCGCGGCGTTGAGTTCGTAGACGCCGGGCTTCTCGAGGCGGATATTGAGGACACATGCGAGGGTCGCCATCGGCCAGCCAGCGTTCGGCGACGACGGTGTGCGGGCCGAGTCTCGCGCCGCAAGGAGGACACGCGGCCGCCCAGCGGCGACGGCGATCGCGAGAGCAGTCACTCGCGCGGGGACCCACATCACGAGGTCGTCGAGCCGGGCGCTCCCGGTCCCCAGCCGTCGATCCCTGTAGCCGAGCATCGAATCGAGCGTGTTGACGCCTTTGACCCAGGCCGCGGCAGCTGCCCCGAGCGGCAGCGAGAGCGGGGCAAACAGGGCAAAGGCCACCAGCGTCGCGACGAACCCGTCAGAGAGATTTTCGGCTGCACTCTCGATGGCTCCACTCCGCAGTTCTGTCGGCGAGAGCGCTGTCGTGTCACGGCCGACCAGCCCGCGAATCTCGGTTCGCGCCGTCTCGAGGTCGTCGTTGGTCGCCGTGAGCACTCGCTGTGTCAACTCGAGTAACGACCGGAGACTTACCGACAGAAAGAGGACAACCCCGGCAGCGGCCGCGCCGACTGCTGGATGGACGCTACTCCCTGCGAGAACGAGCCCACCAGCCGCGGCTGCTGGGACCAGTGGCGCGAGAAGGGCAAGCACGTAGCCGGCAAGTCGCTGAGTGCGGTCGGTTCGCCCCCACCGTCGGTCGAGCCGGTCGACGAGGGTCCCAAACCAGGCGACTGGGTGGAATGTCGTCCGTGGCTCACCGACCAGTAAGTCGAGTCCGATCGCGAGCCCGATGACGGCGACAGTCGTTCTGGTCATCTCTCAGTGCCGAATTCCGATCTGTCGGTGACCGGACCGTCACCGGAAAGCGTTGCCAATCGCTCCGGCACGGCCGCAAGCGGTGTCTCCTCAAGGAAGATCGACCGACCACCGAGGGACTCGAGACCGCCGTCAGTTCGAGGGTCGTCACCGACGTGGACCAACTGCGCTGGCGTCGTCTGCAGGGCAGCCGCCAGCTGCTCGAAAATTTCGGCAGCCGGCTTCCGCCAGCCACAGTCGACGCTCGTCACGATCGCATCGAACGCCGATGGTTCGAGCGCCGACCGTTCGAGGGTCGTCTCGACCAGCCCCGGAACGCTGCAGTTCGAGCAGATCCCGACCGGCCCACAGTCGCCTGCGGCCGCGACGGCGTCCTGAGCGCCGGCTCTGGTCGTGACCGACGGATCAAACGCGGCGACGACGGCCGCCCGAACGGTCGACACCGCTGTCTCGATGCCGCGACTCTCGAGGGCAGCATGGACGTGGACCGGCAGCGGACACTCGGCCCCCGCGGGGACCTCGCGGTGTGGCTCACAGTAAGCATCGTCCCAATCACTGGGTACTGAGATGTCGTGGCGCTCGAGCTGACGCCCAACGGCCGCGGCTGGATTTTCCGGGTAGTCGGCGGTAACGAGTGTGCCGAACAGATCGAACGATACTCCCACGCTACGGGGACTGGCGCACGCTCACTTTACCTTCACGATTCCGACCTCGAGAGGTCGATCGATACCCGGCTCAGTCCCGGCGAGCAAACGCGAGGTTGCCAGAGATGTTCTTGATGTAGATGTCGACGACCTCGCCTTCCTCAGCACCGGGAACGAAGATGGTGTACTCGCCTTTCTCGGCGACCCCGTCGCCTTTGCGGCCGGTGCCGGTGATCTCGACGGTGTAGGTGTTGCCTTCCTCGACGGCGTCGGCCTGCTGGTGGGACTGACTGGCCGTCGACCGTTTGGTCACCGGACGGAACGCCCCACAGGCGTCACATCGGAGCATCGGCGTCCGATCCTCACGGACGAGTCGGGTGTCTGGCAGGCCACACTCCGAACAGAGAACGAACTCGTCAACGTAGGCATCGATCGCAGCGTCGAACTCCGCCGCTGAGAAGGTCCCGTTGTACCGGCCGCGACCGTCTTCGAACTTCCCGCTCGTCCCCAGTTCGCGCTGGATGAACCGGTGGAGGTGTTCGTCTTCTCTCGACAGTGTGTCGGCAATCTCGCCGACGTTTTTAAACCGGGTGAACGCCCCGTCTTTCTGGGCCTCGGGGTCTGGTACCTCAAGGCGTTCCTCGTTGCCCCCGATATCGGGGACCTCCTCCATCGCACGCTCGAGACTCGCGTCGTAATCCATACGCACAATCAGGCGACGGCGACGTAAATCCGTTCTGCTCTCACGGAGGGCGGCTCAGCGGGAGTCGCCCCCACCGTCCTCAGGCTGTGAGCGGTCCTGCTCCGGGGTACCTTTGGCGCTAGTCCCTGCATCACCCGTGAGTTCACCGTAGACGGCCTCTCTGAGCGCAGCCGGATCGGAAAACTCCTCGCCAGCGAGCCGATCGAAGACACTGCCAAGTGACTCCGTCTCGTTTGGCAGATCGATCGGTTCTCCGGTACTCGATCGCCAGCTCCTCGCTCGCGACTGGATACGCGAGGTCGTCGAGGTCGACGGTCTCGAGGACCGATTCGGTCGTCTCGGCCCGACGTGAGGTGCGTTGCTCGGCGCGGTCCTGTGCGCGGTCGCAGTCAGGCTCCTCACTCATAGTGCCGGTAGCACCAGCGACTGGAAAAGCGGCGGGCCGGCGCGTGCGAGGGCTGTCTCAGTCTTCGATCTCGATTGCCGGCCGGCCTGGCTCGGCGTTTTTCAGTACGCGCTCGTCGACCTCGGTCGCGTGGACGACCGTGACAGGGGCGTCGAACTCTCGTTCGATCAACCAGGCGGCAGCCTCGAGTGCGGCGTACTCTTCGTCTGGACCCAACGTGTGTGAGAGCGCTTCGCGTTCGGCCTGGAGATCCTGGCCATAGCTGGCGGCGGCGTCGCCCTGCTCGCGGATGTGTGACTCTTGCATCAGCTCACCGATCAGATTGTCGGCATCGCTTTCGATCGCGATCTCGAGGGCGTCGTACTTCCACTGGGGAGCAACAACGACCTCGATCCGCTGTGGGTCCTCGATCCCAGCGACATCGATGATCTGGCGAACGTCCTCGCGGGTGTTCTCGACCAGTGTGCGACGCTTTCGCACCTGCCCGGCGTCGACCTCGGCAGTCGGCCAGGCGGCGTCGACGACAAAGCCCTCGTGACCGAGTGTCTCCCACAACTCTTCAGCGATGTGGGGGGCAACGGGAGCGAGCAGCCGAACGGCGGCGGCGAGTCCCCGCTCGACGGTCTCGGCGTGGGGCTCGGTTGCGTCGACGTACTGTCGGAGGGTTCCGACGAGATCCTGGGTCTCACGGAGTGCACGGTTGAATCGTAGCTGCTCGTACTCTTCCCCGGCGATGGCAATGGTCGCGTCGATCTCTCCGTCGACGTAGGCGGCGATCGGATCGGCCTCGCCCACCGGCTCACTCACTGTGACGGACTCGACGAGCTGTTTGAGTCCGCCCAGGAAGGCGTTCGTCGAGCGAACACCTTCCTCACTCCAGTCGAAATCCCGCTCGGGCTGGGCGGCCTGCATCATGAACAGCCGGGCGGTATCTGCGCCGTACTCCTCGACGATTCGCTGGGGCGAGACGACGTTCCCTTTCGATTTGGACATCTTCTCGCCCTCAAGCTGGACCATCCCCTGGGCCAGGAGATTGGCAAACGGTTCGCGGTGGTCGAGTCCCTCGTGGTCGGCGAGCACCTTGGTAAAGAATCGAGAGTAAAGCAGGTGCATCACGGCGTGTTCGATCCCGCCGACGTACTGATCGACCGGGAGCCACTCGTTTGCACGCTCGCGGTCGAACGGAGCCGTCTCGAGGTCGGGAGAAACGTATCGCAGGAAATACCACGAGGAGTCGACGAAGGTGTCCATCGTGTCGGTCTCGCGGGTCGCTTCACTCCCACACTCCGGACAGGTGGTCTGTTTCCACTCTTCTGCCTCGTCGAGGGGGTTGCCAGTCGTGTTGATAAACGCCGGTAGCTCGACGGGCAGATCCTCGTCTGGGACCGGTGTCGGCCCACAGGTCTCACAGTGGACGACCGGGATCGGGGTGCCCCAGTAGCGCTGGCGAGAGATTCCCCAGTCACGAAGCTGGTACTGGACGGCGTCCTCGGCGCTCTCTATCTCCTCGGTGAGCCGTTCGCGAGCGACCTCGCTGTCGAGTCCCGAGTACTCCCCAGAGTTGACGAGGACGCCGTCGTCGGTGAACGCCGCCTCGCTGACGTCGGGTGCCTCGGGGACGGTCTCGCCGTCCCAGTCGTCGGGCTCGGGGGCGATTACGGGTTCGATCGGCAGGTCGTGTTTCTGTGCAAAGGCGTGGTCGCGCTCGTCGTGGCCGGGAACGGCCATCAGCGCGCCAGTCCCCACGTCAGAGAGAACGAAGTCGGCGACGAAAACGGGGAGCTCCTCGCCGGTCGCTGGATTGGTCGCGGTGAGGTCGGTCCGGACGCCGTTTGGCTCGTCGCCATCGGGGTCGGCCTCGTGGGCAATAAAGTGGTGAATCTCGTCGTCCTGTTCGGCGAGCCGTTCGCTGATCGGGTGATCCGGGGCGAGTGCGAAGAAGGTCGCCCCGTGGATGGTATCGAGCCGCGTCGTAAACGCCCGAACCGACCCGTGGCCGTCGATCTGAAAGTCGACTTCCGCCCCGTACTGGCGGCCGATCCAGTTGCGTTGCATCTGCCGAACCGAGTTGGGCCACCCCTCGAGGTCGTCGATGGCTTCGAGGAGCTCGTCGGCGTAGTCGGTGATCCGCAGGAACCACTGTTCGAGCTCTCGAGTGTCGACCGGCTGGTCACACCGCCAGCAGAGTTCCGCCTCGCCTTCGACTTGCTCGTCGGCGAGGACGGTGTTGCAGTCCTCACACCAGTTGACCTCGGCATCGCGGCGCTCGACGAGCCCCGCCTCGTAAAAGCGGTTGAACAGCCACTGGTTCCACCGGTAATACTCCGGGTTGCAGGTCGTGACCTCACGCTCCCAGTCGTAGCCAAAGCCCATGGCGTCCATCTGGTCGCGCATCGTCTCGATACACTCGACGGTCCAGTCCCGCGGATTCGTATCGCGTTCTTTCGCGGCGTTTTCGGCGGGAAGACCAAAGGCGTCCCACCCCATCGGGTGGAGGACCTCGTCGCCGCACATCCGTCGGTAGCGGGCGTAGGCGTCGGTGATCGTGTAGTTACGGACGTGGCCCATGTGGAGCTTGCCCGACGGGTAGGGATACATCCCAAGGACGTAGGTGGGGTCCTCGACATCGTCGGGGGTCCGGTAGACGTCGGCTGCCTCCCAGGCGTCCTGCCAGCGCCGCTCGACCGCCGCGTGGTCGTAGCCTGCGTCACTCATTCGTTGCACGTTGATGGGAGAGTGCCCGTCCTATAGCTTTCCATCCGCCTACTTACGGGCCAACACAGACAGTCACTAGTCGATGTCGATCGACTTCGAGCCCTCGCTACCGCTGACTTTTGGTAAGTGAACCGTCAACACACCGTCTTCGTAGCCGGCTGCGACGGCCTCTTCCTCGACTGGTTCTGGCAGCCGGAGCCGTCGGCTCACAGCCTGCTGGCTGCGCTCACGCCGGAGATACTCACCCTCTTCGACCTCGCGGTCGTCGGTTCGGCTCGCCTCGAGGCGAAGCGTCCCGTCGGTGAGCGTCAGGTCGATGTCGTCGGTTTCGTAGCCGGGCAGATCAGCACTGACGACGAACTCCTCGCCGGTGTCAACGACGTCGGCGGGCACCTGGCTCGGGATCTGGAGCCCACCGCCGGTCATTCCCTCCTCGACCTGTCGGCTCACGCGCTCGAGAACGTCCTCTAAATCTTCGAATGGGTTTCGTCGCATATCCACAGCTAGGCGCTCAACCGGGATAAATTCTGCCCGCTCGAGGCGGACAGAATTGGCGACCGCACACCAGCTCGTTCGGGCAGGTTTCACACCGCTTATTTCTGTCCAACGGCGAAAGCCGGTAATGACGACCCAAGAGCTCATCGACGCCCTTCGCGGGGCCGACGCCGTTCGCTTCGGCGAGTTCGAACTCTCTCACGGCGGCACGAGCGAGTACTACGTCGACAAATATCTCTTCGAGACCGATCCCCACTGTCTGTCGACGATCGCTGATGCCTTCGCCGACCGCGTCGGGCCGGACGACAAACTCGCGGGGGTCGCCCTCGGTGCCGTTCCACTGGCGGCCGCCACGAGCGTCGCCGCCGACGTTCCGTACGTCATCGCTCGCAAGCAGCGCAAAGAGTACGGGACCGGGAACCTCATCGAGGGGCGACTCGATGAGGGCGAGGAGGTCGTTGTCCTCGAAGACATCGTCACGACGGGAACCAGTCTGGTCGACGCCATCGAGGCGCTCCGGGCGGCTGGCGCAACCGTCAACCGCGCCCTCGTGGTCGTCGACCGCGAGGAGGCAACCGGTCGCCAGACCGTCGAGGAGGCGGGCGTCGAGATGGAGGCACTCGTGACCGCGAGTGAGCTACTTGCCGACCGCGACAAATGAGCCAGTGAATACCACTAGTGGCCACCCTCGACACCGGGCTGTTGGTAAGAGCCGAAGGCCTCGAGTGCCCGCTCGAGTGCTGCATTGGTGAGTTCCTGGGGTTCGAGGCCAGCGGCCTTCGCCTCAAGGTAGTTTTTCGCGATGCTCTCGACGTGGTGAGCGTTCTCGACAGCGGTCTCGACATCGTCTGCAGTGACGACGAGGCCGTGGTTTTCGATGAGTGCGGCACTCGAATCCGCTTCCTCCATCGCTTCGACGATGTTCGCTGCGAGGTCGTCGGTTCCATACCGGGCGTACTCGGCGACCGGGACCCGCTTCCCGACGGCGAGGATCATGTAGTGGATCGGCGGGAGCTCCTCGTGGGCGACCGCGAGCGTCGTCGACCACTCGCCGTGGGTGTGGACGATCGCCCCCGTGTCGTACCGGTCGTAGATCGAGGCATGCATCGGGACCTCGCTACTCGGGGCCATTTTCCCGTCGCGTTGCTCGCCGTCGATGCCGACGACCGGCACGTCCGCGACCCCAAAACTATCGTAGGGCACTGCCGTCGGCGTGATCGCGAAGGCGTCGCCATCACGAACGCTCAAGTTCCCCGTCCGGCCCGGAGTCAGGGCCGCGAGTTCCGTGGCCTGTTCGACCACCGCCTGACGCGCAGCCTGGAGTTGCATTACAGGACGTCTAGTAGGGCCCCAAGTGCAAAAATACGGGCGTCAGGCTCGCTTCCAACGGTTTCGCTCCCCGATCGCTCGTCGTGTTCGAGCAAGACCGTCTCGAGTCCCACTGCGTTCGCGCCCGCGATGTCCGCATTCGGATTGTCTCCGACCATCACTGCCTCCGAAGGCCGACAGTCGAGCCGAGCCAATGGAACGGTGAACATGACGCTCGCTGGCTTCTCCCGGCCGACCTCCTCGGAGGTGACGAACGCGTCGACGTACTGAGCCAGACCGAGCCGATCAATCTTTGCGAGTTGAATGCGAGTGGTCAAATTCGTCGTGATTCCGATGGCGATATCCCGCTCACCCAACGTCTCGAGTGTCGGGATCGTCTCATCGAATAGCTCCATCGCCTCGAGGTAGGCCTCCCAGTACGCGCGACCGAGGTCGTGGGCGTGGTCGAGTTGGGGCTCGCCAGTGGATAGCTTGAGGGCGCGTTTGAAATAGAGAGCCCGATCGTGTGCAGCCGCCCGGCCGTCGATATCGCGTTTGACCTCGCGTCGACCGCGCTGGTAGCACGTCTCGAACGCCGCTGCATCGACCTCGTAGCCGAGAGTTCGGGCCCGCTCGTGGGCCGCCTTCTTTCCCGCTTCGTTACAGGGGCGGTAGGGATAGAGCGTATCGTCGAGGTCGAACAGGACGGCCGCTGGTGGCATACCCGACGATTGGTGGCTGTCTTGAAACCACTACTGGCGGGTCGGCTCTCGACCGTCCTGTGACCCCATCACAACGCTTTTATTCCGGTCGAGATAACCCGAGTACGATGGCAGGTGTCCGCCTTACAGGGCCTGTGGCCCGTCTCTCACACTACCGCCGCTGACGACGTACGTTGCGGGCGATGCGTGGACACCACCTCGGACTTCTCAGCGCAGGACCTAACATCATGTCAGAATCAGCCTCACAGATTGCGGTCGTACTGCCGGATGGATCGGAACTCTCAGTCGACGCAGGCGCAACCGTCGAAGACTGTGCCTACGAAATCGGTCCCGGCCTCGGGAGCGACACCGTCGCGGGTCGACTCGACGGCGACCTCGTCGCCAAAGAAGCCCCCGTCTACGACGGGGCCGACCTCGAGATCGTCACGAACGACGGTGGCGAAGACCACCGCCGAGTGATGCGCCACTCCGCTGCCCACTGTCTCGCCCAGGCAGTCGAGCGCCACTACGACGACGTCGACCTCGCGATTGGCCCACCGACCGACGAGGGCTTTTACTATGACTTCGACAACCTCGAGGTCGACGAAAGCGACCTCGCCGACCTCGAAGCCGAGATCGAGTCGATCATCGACGAAGACTACGAGATCGAGCGCGAGGAGATCACGATCGACGAGGCCGAGAAGCGACTCGCAGACGAGCCATACAAACTCGAATTGCTCGCGGAGTTTGCCGAAAAACAGGAGACAGTCACCTTCTACAGCCAGGGCGAGTGGGAGGATCTCTGTGCCGGCCCACACGTCGACTCCACCGGCGAGATCGGTGCCGTCTCGCTGCTCGAGATCGCCGGGGCCTACTGGCGTGGCGACGAAGAAAACACCATGCAGACCCGGATCTACGGGACTGCATTCGCTGAGGAGGCCGACCTCGAGGACTTCCTCGAGCGCCGCGAGGAGGCCAAAGAACGCGATCACCGGAAGATCGGCTCGGAGATGAATCTCTTCTCGATTCAGGAGGTCACTGGCCCCGGACTGCCACTCTATCACCCCCCAGGGAAGACTGTCCTCGACGAACTCTCGGCGTTCGTCACCGAGCTAAACGAAGAAACCGGCTATGAGTACGTCGAGACGCCACACCTCTTCAAGACCGACCTCTGGCAGAAATCCGGTCACTACGAGAACTACCGGGAGGATATGTTCCTGTTCGAACTCGGTGACGACGAGTTCGGGCTGAAACCGATGAACTGTCCCGGCCACGCAACGATCTTCGACGATCACGCCTGGAGCTACCGTGATCTACCGATTCGGTATGCCGAGGACGGCAAAGTCTACCGCAAGGAACAACGCGGTGAACTCTCTGGGCTCTCCCGGGTCTGGGCGTTTACCATCGATGACGGCCACCTCTTTGTCCGTCCCGACCAGATCGAAGCGGAGGTCGAAGCTATCATGGATTCGATCGACGAGGTACTCTCCACCTTCGACCTCGAGTACGAGGTCGCACTCGCTACCCGGCCGGAGAAATCGACTGGCAGCGACGCGATCTGGGAGAAGGCCCAGTCACAACTCGAGTCAGTCCTCGAGAGACGTGAGATGGACTACGAAGTAGAGGCAGGTGACGGTGCCTTCTACGGCCCGAAGATCGACTATTCCTTCGAAGACGCGATTGGCCGCCACTGGGACGGCCCGACCGTCCAACTGGATTTCAACATGCCAGAACGCTTTGATCTCTCCTACGTCGGCGAGGACAACGCCGACCACCGGCCGGTGATGATCCACCGGGCACTCTATGGCTCCTACGAGCGCTTCTTTATGATGCTCATCGAGCACTTCGAGGGCGACTTCCCGCTCTGGCTCGCCCCCGAGCAGGTCCGCATCCTCCCGATTTCGGATGCCCAATCCGACTACGCCGAAGAGATCGCCGACACCTTCGAGGACTTCCGGCTGGAAATCGACGACAGCGACCGCACGCTCGGTCGGAAGATTCGGGCGGCCCACGACGACCGTGTGCCCTACCAGATTATCGTCGGCGACAACGAGGTCGAAGATGGGACGATTTCGGTCCGGGACCGCTTCGAGGAGCAGGCCTACGGTGTCGAGATTGACGAATTCCGGACCCACCTCGAGGTCGAACGGGCCGAAAAGCGGATCGAGCCGGATTTCCTCGCCGAGTGAACTACCCTACCCTACTCGCTCACGGCTGACGCCGTTCGCTCCTTGAGGGTAGGGCTTCCTGCTTCGATGACGCGACTTGCAGACACCGACTCCCGATGAGTCGAGTCCACAGCGGTCGCAGTCTCCACAGGCGTTCGAAAATCGCCGAGCGATTTTCGCAGCCCATCAGAATCTTCCGATTCTGAGGACGTTGCTTCGGAGTATCCCACTCCTAGCTGCTTGATACCGCGAGAAAGGATGTTCCAGGCCGCGTTCGCGTCCCTGTCCGCCTCAAACCCGCAGGCGGGACACGAGTGCTCACGGACCCACAGCGGCTTGTCGGTCGAAACGCCACAGGCCGCACACTCTTTGGTCGTTCCAGCCGGATCGACCGCAACGAAGTGCGTCCCTTCTCGCTTGCACTTGTACTCGAGCAACGAGAGGAACGTTCGCCACGCGGCAGACGCCGTGTTGGGGCTGTTTCGTGGCGATTCCATCATCCCCTTCACGTTCAGGTCTTCGACCGCCACGAGGTCGTACTCCCGAGCGTAATAGTTCGAGAGTTTGTGAAGAAAGTCCCGACGCTTATTCTTCAGGTCGGCGTGACACTCGGCCACACGACGGCGTTGTTTCTCGTAGTTATTCGACCCGTGCTCTTTGCGCGAGAGTGTTCGTTGCTCTCGCTCGAGCCGGTCGCGTTCGTCCGAGAGGTCAACTGATTCAACCGCGTGACCATCGGTGTCGTGGGCGTACTTCAGGATGCCTACGTCGATCCCGACGACGTTCTTCGGCTGGTCGGGCTTTTGCGGTGGCTTTCGGTCGACTTCGACACCAAAAGTGGCGAACCACTCGCCGGTCGGTTCTTTCTTGAGTGTGACCTGTTTAAGCGCGACATTGTCGGGGATCTCTCGGTGGAGCCGGATCGGTATGTCCGCAAGTTTCGAGAGTGAGAGGACAGTCTGACCGCCCTTCTTGTCGAGCTTGAAGCCAGACTGGTTGTACGTGAAACTGCGGAACTCCCGTGGTGGTTTCCACTTGAGTTGGCCGACTTCGTAGCCGTTCTCTTTGAGTGCAGAAAGGCCACTGAGGTTGTTGAACAATCGTTCGACCACAGTTTGGAGTACCTTCGAGTACACGTCATTGAGATCGTCCCACCACGTTTTGAGATCGGGTAGCTCCGACCGAAGCGTGGTCATGGACGGTAGTTCTCCGTGGTTCTCGCGGTACTCGTTGAGGCGGTAGAGCGTGTGATTGTATAGTTGCCTACAGATATCGCGGTGACGGTCCAACTCCTCGCGTTGGTCGTCGGACGGCTCGAGGCGATACTTGTAGGCGTAGTACATCAGTTCTCGCGTTCCTCGATGAGTACGTCGAGTTTCTCTTGGACGAACGACGAGAGATTCAGGTGGTTGTCCTGAATCCACTCCTCCTGGTCGTCTCGGATTGAAATTGTCTTTCGCGTCGCCACACCATAACTTATGCAATTTGCATACAAAACACTTCTGGTTTCGTGGGTCTGTAGGTCTGCTGAAGTATAGTCCAAGAAACTCTTGCGGCGTTTACGAGACGCTCCGCGTCTCGTTCGCACACCAGAAATCTTCGATTTCTGGGGACGCTGTATCCCCTCCCTGCTCGCGCCTTGGGCGCTCGCTGAGGAAGGGGGCTTAGCGCCTCATTTCAGCTAACGGTTGGCCATCACACACTTGTTCTCAGACACCAGGCTGTTGGGTATGGACCCCGCCGAAGCAATGCGCCAGGAGCTACTTGCGGTGTTCTCGCGGGCGTCGTATCCGGTGACCGATCCCCTCGAGTTGATTCCGATCATGCCCGACGGTCCGGCGACGACGTTCGACGCCGGTGAGGTTTCGATCGGCGCGATGGACCTCGGGATGGGATATGCGGAGTATCAGGAGTATCCGTACGACAGCGCTGAGACACTGGTCGCAGACCTGATGCGGGGGCTGCGAGACGATGGCGTCTTCGAGTGAGTTGGGGACTGAATCACAGCTAGTAACTCCATTGTTCACCGCCCTTTGGAGCGAACGTCTCAGGCTTTCGCGGGAAGATATCAAACACGAGTGTGAGTGACGATCCACCAAGTCAGGTGTTCAGCTCATCGAGTGTCTCCGAAATCCCCTCAACGTTCTCGAGCAGTGCCTGGTTCGACGAGGCGACTGCCTCCATTTCTGTCGCGACCTCGGTTGCTTGCTCGAGGAGGTTATCTGCCATCGAGGTGATCTCTTCGGTTGTCGCTGCTTGGTCGTCGGTCGCTGCTGAGACCTCCGAAATTCCATCTGAAGCTTCCGTGACGGACTCAGCAACTGTTTTGAGTGTCTCCATCGCGGCCTCGACCTGCTCAATCCCCTTGTCGATCCGGTCTGTCGTCTCCTCAAGGCTTTCGACGGTGGTTGCCGTATCGTCTTTGATCCCTTCGACGACAGATTCGATTTCGCTGACGTGGCTCTGGGATTGCTCTGCGAGACTCTTGACTTCGTCGGCGACGACTGCAAATCCCTCACCAGCCTCGCCCGCATTCGCCGCCTCAATACTGGCGTTGAGTGCCAATAGATTCGTCTGATCGGCAATGTCGTCGATGACCTCGACCATTTCGTCGATTTGATCGACGCGATCGGCAAGTTGACCGACATCCTCGGCAACTGTATGGGTCGCATCACCGATCGTCTCCATGGTTTCCATCGCTTCGGTAGCGACTTCCCGACCATCAGTCGCGCTTTCTTTCGCTTCCTCACTGACCCTGGCGACTGAGTCGGCAGTGCTGGCAATTTCTTCGACCGTCGCCGACATCGCAGTGATCTCTCTTGTCATCTGGTCAACAGAATCAGATTGCTCTTTGGCGACACTACTCACTCGCGTTGACCGGTCGGCAATATCTGTCGCGAGAGCCGTTGCGTCCCGGACCTGCCGGTTAGCGTCGGCCGAAACTGTCTGCTGGCGCTCGAGTTCTATCTCGATCTGCTGGCTGTAGGAGTGAATGTAGGTGTCCATTACCACCTGCTGGTCAAGATTGATTAGTTTCAATATCGACTGCAACGAGGTCGATAGCTCCTTGAGTGCACTCGCCGGGACCATCGGCTCGGCTGTCTCCGGATCCGTCTCAGTGTAGCGATCCTGGTACTCCTCGACGACGACCTCGAAGAGGTGCTCGTAGAAGACTGAGTAGGCACCGAGGTAGATCTTCGGTCCGAGGTCGAGCATGTCGTGGAGTTTGCCGATTCGTGCTCGTTTGTCAAAGTGTGACTTCTCGTACTCACCGTCGAAGACCGATTTCAAGTAGCCGAGTTGGGCTTGTTTCAACTGCTCAACTGATTTTGTCGAGCGGCCAAAGATCTCGACTGTCTCTTCGTACCCGTTGAGATGATTGTAGAACTCGTCTACGGACGCTTCGAACGCTGGCTCGACGATCGGTTGCAGCTCCTTGAGGCGGCGTTCGTCGACCTCGTCGAACCGCGTAAAGGATTTTCGCCACGCGATTTCACTCGCGTCGATCCCGATCTCACGATTCAACCCTGGGCCGTCAACGCGGGCGCGATCTGCCTTGGCAATCTTCTTGTCATTGATTAGCACACCCATAGACAGAGACGAGTCAACTTAGTTGATATATAATGTTAGTGTCTATATTTTGGAGTAGACAACTAATGATATAAGGTTATTTATATAAGATGCGTGGCAAGGAGGTTTCTGCGAGGTGACTCTTAGGGTTCCGAGGTCGGACGTTCTTGACTCGTGTCGTGTCTGGCTACTGCTCGAAGTTGAGTGCCACGGAGTTGATACAGTAGCGTTTGCCCGTCGGTTCGGGACCGTCCTCGAAGACGTGGCCGAGGTGCCCGCCGCAGTTGGCACACAGCACTTCCGTCCGGCGCATTCTGTGGCTGGTGTCGAGTTCGGTCTCGATCGCCTCCTCATCGACGGTGTCCCAGAAGCTCGGCCAGCCGGTGCCGGATTTGAATTTGGTGTCAGAGTCGAATAGGGTCGCGCCACAGCCAGCACAGGCATAGCGGCCGTCTTTTTTGTGGTCAACATACTCACCGGTTCCCGCTGGCTCGGTACCCGCTTCCCGCAGAATGCGATACTCTTCGTCGGTGAGTCGCTCGCGCCACTCTGCGTCGGTGAGTGAGTCGGCATCGTGGTCGATGTCCTGGCTCATACCAACCGGTTTGGCCCACGACTCAAAGAGTCTGTCCGCTCCCAGTGTTGTGAGTTACACGCAGCTGATATGACCGGCAAGCATTTTATACTCCCCCGTGGTCGACCCGCCTAGATTGGTCGTGTTGAGTACTACCCCCCAGCCACAGCGCGTCGAACTGTGGCTTCGTTCGTTTGCCCCACAGACGACAAGCGAGACACGCGCCCGTGCCGTTGCCCGTCTCGAGCGGCTCGAATCCGTCGCGGTACTCGAGGAGGTCGCTCTCGAGGTCTGGGGGAGCCGCTTCGAACGGACGCCGCTTGCCGAGGACGTGCCGGCGCTGGCTCGAATCGCAGATCGCCTCGAGCGCTTCGAGAGCTGGGCCGCGGGGACCGACTGACAGCTCGAGCCGTTTTTCAAACGCCGGCAGCTGGCGTCTTCAATTACAGGTGAACGTCGGGAGTACTGGCAGTTACCTGCAATAGCACTCGCCGAGTACGACGAAGACGGGCTCTGTCACGTCACTCCGTGTCGGCGTGGCGACCAGACGATCACCGTCTTTGACCGACTCGAGACACTAGAAGGCGGTGGCGAGTCTGTGACTGACCAAGAGGCTCAGTCGTCTAGGCGCTCCCAGAATCTATTGCTGCCGTCGCGCTGACGCAGCCGACAGGTCTCAGGACGTGTGAGGCTGTGGGTGTTTTATGGGATTCGGTACCATAGCTAGAGATATGGCAACCAACCCTGGTCAGGCCCTCCAATCGCGGTGTCGCAACTGCGGGTTCGAAGCGACAGGTGGCTCTGAGGAGTGGAACCAGATCGAGATCCCGAAACTGGGTCGAATGACCCAGTGTCCAGATTGTGAGAGTACGGACGTTATTACTGGCCGGTAAACTGAAGCCAACACCGTAGCCGGTGGCGAGGGTGCAGGTAGAAGAGCCCACCCGAACCGCGAGCTACCGGTCGGCACAGAGGTCGACAAAATTTCGAAGGATCTGCAGGCCGGTCTCCCCGCTCTTTTCGGGGTGAAACTGGGTGCCAAAGACTGTCCCATCCTCGTTGGCAACGATCGACGGAAAAGTCGTTTCGTAGTCGGTCGTGGCGACGACAGCACTCTCGTCGTCAGGAACGGCGTAGTAGGAGTGAACGAAGTAGGCGTACTCCCCATCGACGCCGTCGACCAGTGGGTGGTCACGCTCGACCGAGAGTTCGTTCCAGCCCATGTGTGGGACCTTCTGGCCCTGGTCGAACCGAACGTTCGTCCCGGGGATCAGATCGAGTCCAGTGACGGCCGACTCGCCGTCGGTCGTCCCCTCTTCACTCGCGGTCAACAGCATCTGCATGCCGAGACAGATGCCAAAGAGCGGTTGGCTGCGCTCGGCGACCGCAAGCAGGTCCTCACGGATCGGATCGGCGTTCTCGACACCTTCACGGAAGGCACCGACGCCAGGAAGCACGACGCCGTCGGCGGCCTCGAACGCTGCCGGGTCGTCGGTGATTTCGACGGCCGCCCCAGCCCGCTCGAGACCGCGGGTGACACTCCGGAGGTTGCCCAGTCCGTAGTCGACGACGACCACGTCAGCGAGAGTTTCCTCGCTTGCTGCCGATGCGGTACTCATGGTTCAACAGGGGATCCCGCGGTTCAAGTGCGTTGTTATTCACCCATTTGGCTCCCGAACGCTCAAGCGGGTGGCCACGAACGCCTCCACATGGAACTGACGGGGACGATCCTGCGGGGGCGACAGTTCGAGCCCGTAGAGGGGCGACTCGTGATCGAGGATGGCCACATCGAAGCAATCGAGGAGGCATCGGTTCACAGCAACGACATCATCCTGCCAGCGTTCGTCAACGCCCACACCCATATCGGTGATTCGATCGCCAAAGAGGCCGGCCGCGGGCTCTCACTCGAGGAACTCGTCGCACCGCCGGACGGGCTGAAACACCGGCTGCTCCGGGAGGCCGACGACGAAGAGAAGGTCGACGCCATGGGGCAATCGTTCCAGTTCATGCAGCGAAGTGGTACCGCGGCCTGTCTCGACTTTCGGGAAGGTGATGTCTCTGGGGTCTCACTCTTTCGTGACGCTGCTTCGGATTTCGCCCTCGAGGCCTACGCCTTCGCCCGGGGCTCGATCGACGCACTGTACGCCGGTGACGGCTTCGGGGCCAGCGGCGCGAACGACGCTGATTTCGATCGGGAACGGCGGGCGGCCCGCGAAGCCGACAAACCCTTCGGCATCCACGCCGGCGAGGTCGACGCAAGCGACATCAATCCCGCACTCGACCTCGAGCCGGATTTTCTGATACACATGGTCCATCCGGAGCCGATCCACCTTGAGCGCCTCGCTGATACACCGATTCCGATCGTAGTGTGTCCGCGTTCGAATCTGACGACCGGTGTTGGCCTTCCACCGTTCGAAGCGCTTGCCGAGCGAACGACGCTCGCACTCGGGACGGACAACGTCTTTCTCAACTCGCCGTCGATGTTCCGTGAGATGGCCTCGGTCGCCCATCACTCCGACCTCGAAGCCGACGAAATCCTGCGGATGGCGACGGTAAATGGTGCCGAACTGATCGACGCCAACTACGGCCTGCTCGAACCCGGCCGCGAGGCTCGCGTGCTCGTCCTCGACGGTGACGCTGCCAATCTCGCGGGCGTCCGCGACCCCGTGCGCGCTGCCGTCCGGCGTGCCAGCGTGGCCGACGTGAGCGAGGTCATCCTCGAGCAGCCCGGCTAACCGTTTGTTTCCCGGCAACGTTTAACACAGGATGTGTGGTAGCACGACACATGTTCGATCGGATTCTGGCCCCGACTGACGGTTCGAGTGAGTGTGAGGCCGCACTCGCGTGTGCGTTTGACCTCGCTCGGAGCCACGACGCGTCGCTGCGGGCGATGTATGTCGTCGACGCCGCGAGCTACGGCGGCCTCCCACTCGAGACTGCCTGGGAGGGGATCAGCGAGACACTCCACGAGGAAGGGAGGCGGGCCGTCGAGCGCGTCCGCGAGCTGGCTCCGTCCGACCTCACGATCGACACGGCTGTCCGGGAGGGACGAGCCAGTGAGACGATCATCGAGGACGCCGAGCGCGCAGACTGTGATCTGATCGTGATGGGGACCCACGGTCGCGGCGGGATCGACCGACTGCTGCTTGGCAGTGTCACCGAAACAGTCGTCAGACGCTCGCCGGTTCCTGTCTTGACCGTCCAGGTCGGGCCCGACGCCGAGGTCGTCTGGCCGCAGACCTCGAAAGCGACTCTGGAGTAGTGGCTGGTGGCAGTTTGCTCGTGCCAGGTGGAAGATCACTCGTTGTCGCGCTTGCGAGCATGCCGGGTGAGGCGTTCGAGCCGACGGTGTTGTTCCCGGTGTAAGGAGACGAGCATATCAGAGAGAACGCCAAACATCAGCAGTTGCACCCCGAGTAAGATCGCGGCTGCGGCGACAACTGCCAAAATCTCGTGGCCGACGCTGTGTACGATCCACTGCCAGAGGACATAACTGGCGACGACACCCCCCAGGAAGATCCCGGTCAACCCGAGGCTCCCGAAGTAAAACAGCGGGTTGTTCGTCTTTGCCAGCGAGTACAGTGCGAGAATAATCGTCCCGCCGTCTCTGATCGGATGGAGGTTCGTCTCGGAATCGGCAGGTCGAGCGGCGTAACTCACTGGAACGACCGTCGTCTCGATGCCGTGTTTGACACACTCGACGGCGAGTTCGGTCTCGATGGTAAAGCCGTCGGCGTCGAGTGAGAGCCGTTCGAAAGAATCGACCGTAAAGGCACGGTACCCAGAGAGGATGTCCTCGTAGTCGGCCCCGTGGATGAACCGGAAGGCCCGGTTGATCATCCGGTTGCCGAAACTGTTGAGCGCTCGCATCGCGTCGTCGTCCATCCCCGCAAAGCGGTTTCCGATGACGTGTTCATACCCTCGGGAAAGCGGCTCGAGCATCCGCTCTGCATCCCCCGGATCGTATGTCCCGTCGCCATCGAGCATCAACACGTACGGGACGTCGATCTGGGCGACCGCCTCGCGGACAGCCTGGCCCTTCCCGTCACCGGACTGGACGAGGACATCCGCGCCGGCTGTGAGGGCGACCTCCTGGGTATCGTCGGTCGAGCCGCCGTCGACGACGAGGACGTTCGTGTAGCCGGCCTCGATAAACGCAGTAACGACGTCACCGATCGTCGGCTCCTCGTTCAGCGTCGGGACGAGAACACAGACGTCAGCGGGTGAGATCTGGTCGGTGTGCTCGCTCATCGCGAGCAACTCTCCCCGTCCATCGGCCCGGGCCGGCTCGTCGTCCATTTCCCCCAACTCGTCTGCCATCGCCCAAATACGTACTGATAGACCACGACAGCCGTTATCCCGCTGGCCGGATCACCAAGTCAGTCCCTCATACCACTCGAGGTCGGCGGGATCGACCTCGATCCGCCGGCCGTCGACGAGCACTCGCTGTGCCATCCCGTCGAAAGACAGCTCGTCGAACTCGGGCCAGTCGGTCGTGACGACCGCACCGTCTGCCCCCTCGAGTGCGTCGGCCGGAGAGTCAGCGTATGTGACTTCGAGGTCGGGATACTGCTCGCGGACGTTCGGGATGGCAACGGGATCGTAGGCGACCGGGTGGGCACCCCGCTCGAGCAGTTGGTCGATGACCTCGAGTGCACGCGATTTCCGGATGTCGTCGGTGCCGGGCTTGAACGAGAGCCCGAGAACAGCAATGCGGGCGTTCTCGAGGTCGACGTGGGAAGCGAGAAGCTCGACCAGCCGTTTCGGTTGGCCGTCGTTGACTGCGACGACGGCATCGAGCAGCGTGGGATCGTATCCCTGCTCGCGAGCGCCAGCCCGCAACGCGTCGACGTCTTTTGGGAAACAGGAACCACCCCAGCCAAGCCCCGAGCGCATAAACTGTGATGCGATCCGCTCATCCAGTCCGACCGCCTCGAGGACCTCGTAGGCGTCGGCATCGTAGCGTTTGGCGATATTCCCGAGTTCGTTCACCAGCGAGACTTTCGAGGCGAGGAAGGCGTTGTTCGCGTACTTGATCAGTTCGGCCTCGCGGATACCCGTCTCGACGAGGTGGGTCGACTCGTGGTCGAGAATCGGCTCATAGAGCTCTCGGAGTGTCGCTGCAGCCGTCTCGCTTCCCGTGCCGAGGACGATCTTATCGGGCTCTTGAAAATCCGAAACGGCCGTTCCCATCCGGAGAAACTCCGGATTCATCCCAACGGCGAGATCCTCACCGACCGTCTTGCCGGATTCGACCTCGACGATTGGGGCGACGACCTCCTCGGTCGTCCCCGGGAGCACCGTAGATTTGACGACGACGAGGTGGTCGTCGTCTTTGGCGGCTAACGCCCCACCGAGTGACTCCGCGCCGGCGCGCATCGGCCCCAACTCGAGACTGCCGTCGTCCTGGCTCGGGGTCGGCAGACAGAGAAATGTAACGTCCGTCTCCCGGATTTCGTCGTAGTCGGTCGTCCCACGGAGGCGGTCACCACCATGGTCGGCAATCAACGCAGCGAGTCCCGGCTCGTGGATCGGTGCCTCGCCGGCGTTGAGCTGGTCGACGACCTCGGGATCGATCTCGACGTTGAGGACATCGTGACCGACCTCGGCCAGACAGGCCGCGATCGTCGTGCCGACGTAGCCGCTGCCGACGATAGAGACGTGCATGCATACCGAGACGAGTGGCGTCGATTAGTCGTTTTTGGGTTCGGACGACACTGCAATCACCGGAGATTAAGGCCGGCCGGTTCCTCGCCGCCGACATGGCAGTACTCGAGACGATTGTGCTCGCCGTCTGGGCGATGTTGCCGGCGTACGTCCCCAACAACGCCGCCGTCCTCGCCGGTGGTGGGCGACCGATCGACGGTGGGCGAACCTGGGGCGGGAAGCGAGTACTCGGCGACGGCAAGACCTGGCGTGGGACGGCTGCCGGTATCATCGCCGGGCTCGCCCTTGCCGGGCTGCTCTCGGCGGCCGCAGGCGACGTGAGTCAGCTTCTCGGCGTCGACCTCCCCGAATTCACCGTCCCAGCGGCGCTCGGACTCGCTGCAGGGGCGATGCTCGGTGACATCCTCGCATCGTTTCTCAAACGGCGTACGGGCCGCGAACGCGGCGCAATGTTCCCCGGCCTCGATCAGCTTGATTTCGTCGCCGTCTCACTCCCGTTGACGGCACTGCTCGCCACCGAGTGGTTCCAGACCGTGTTCACCTGGGAGGTGATTCTGGTGGTCGTCGTCCTCACACCGCTGTTACACGTCGGGACGAACGCGATCGGCTACGCACTCGGCTTGAAAAACGAGCCCTGGTAACGCTACTCAATAACGTGTTCGGTGTCGTAGGAACCGAGCCGTCTGACCCACCCGTTCTCGGCCAGCGTTTCGAGGTCGGCGATCGCCTCTTTCGTCCGGGATTCATAGAGGCCGGCTTCGACGTCGATGTGGAAGACGTAGTCGCCCAGGCGTTCCCCGCTCGGGCGGGACTCGACCCGCGAGAGGTTGACGTCCCGATCGGCAAACGGCTCAAGAAGTTCGAGTAAGAGGCCAGGATAGTTCTGGTCGGGGTAGACCACCAGCGAGGTCTTCCCACCGCCTTCAGAGCGAGCGGTGACGGGGGCAATGGCGAAAAAGCGCGTCGCGTTCGAGTCCTGGTCCTGGATGTCCTCGGCTAAGACCTCGAGGCCGTTTTTGGCGTTCGCCGGGTGGCCGATCCCCGCAATCGACGGATCTTCGCGGGCGAACTCGACGCCCTGGGCCGTGCTGGCGACTGCCTCGCGGGTGACGTTCGGATACTCTCGCTCTAGATACTCCCGACACTGGGCGAGCGCCTGGGAGTGGCTAGCGACGGTCTCGAAGGTCTGGCTCTGGGCAAGCAGGGCGTGCCGGATCGGGGTAACGATCTCACGGACGACGGCGACCTCGTACTCTGCGAGTGCGTCTAAGCTCTCTGTGACACTTCCTTCGATACTGTTTTCGATGGGGATGACGCCCCGGTCGTACTCACCGGTTGCGACTGCGGCGACGATCTCGGTGACTGACTGACGGAAGTCAATCCGGTTACCGTCGGCAACTGCGCTCGCAGCCCGGTGAGAGTAAGTGCCCGCTGGCCCGAGTGTAACGGTGTCCATGCGGGCAGGTAGCGCAGAACGCCTAAAAAGACCGTCGGCACGTCGTTGAGCGGACCGAATCGATCAGCAGGTGTCGGTCGCGTCCATCAGCACGGCACTTCCGCGTTCGGTCGGTAGTAGTAGTACCACGTGACGGCGATACAGGCAATGTAGAAGACCAGGAATACCACCATCGCGGAGACGGTCGCTTCGGTCATATCGATCGACGTTGAGAAGCCCTGTGGAATAAGGAAGCCACCATAGGCACCGACCCCACCGCTGAACCCGAGTACGCTTCCGGCCTCGAGTTCGGCTTTATTCAGAGCTTTCTTGCGCTCTTTGGGGCTGGGATTCGGGCCGATCCGCTCGACGTGGCGTTTACGGAAGATGACAGGAATCATTTTGAACGTCGAGGCGTTGCCGATTCCGGCTGCAAAGAACAACACGACGAACGAGAGGAAAAAGCCCCAGAAGAGATCCTGAATCATGAAGACGATCACACCCGCTGTCGCCAGCGCCATCGTCAGGAACACAAGGAACGTGACTCGGGCACCGCCGAACTTATCGGATATCGTGCCACCAGGGGGACGGATGAGCGCGCCGATCAGCGGGAGAATAAACGCGAACGTCGCGACACCCAAGGTGATGCCGGCAAGCGAGAAGCCCGCATCGGGAAACTGGAGTGAGGCCAAAAGCGGGAACGCAGTCGCGTAGCCGAGGAACGATCCGAAGGTCCCGACATAAAGGAAGCACATGATCCAGTTGTGCTTGTCCGTGAGGATCGTGAGCTGTTCCTTGAAATTCGCATCGACGTTACCGACGTCGTTCAGGCCGTACCAGGAGGTGACGGCTCCGATCAGGATGAACGGCACCCAGATGAAGCCAGCATTTTGCAGCCAGACCATGTTGCCGCTGTCTTGATTCTCGAGGCCGCTACCGCCGAGCACACCAAAGATCCCGACAGTGATCACGAGCGGCGCGATGAACTGGGCAGCACTCACACCGACGTTACCGACACCGGCGTTCATGCCTAAGGCGTAGCCCTCCTTGCGTTCAGGCCAGAGTGAGTTGACGTGGTCCATGCTGGACGAGAAGTTTGCGCCACCCAGGCCAGCGGTTGCAGCGAGCAGTGCCATGAGCCAGAACGGTGTCTCAGGGTTCTGGACGGCGAATCCGAGTCCGAGCGCTGGGATCAACAACGACGCAGTTGCGACCGCGTTGAACCGTCTCCCACCGAAGATTGGGACGGCAAACGAATAGAAGATTCGCCCGGTTGCACCGACAAGCGGTGGCAGTGCGGTCAACAGGAACAACTGGCTTGCCGAGTAGTCGAAACCGACGTCGGGTAGGTACACCACGACGACGCTCCAGACGACCCAGACGGCGAACGCAAGAAACAGCGAGAAGACTGAAATGTACAGATTTCGCTTCGCGATCTTCTCCCCGCCATCGTTCCACTGTTCTCTGTCTTCTGGATCCCAATCTTCGAGTTCTTTTGGTGGTTTTGGTAACATTTTCTGATAGATATCTCTCGTTATTTTTTACTATTTATCATGATGTTTTTCGTCAGCCTAATCGTCAGACGAGATCGGCGCGCCATCGGCTGCCGTCGGTGCTGGGCTCTCGCCATCGTCGAACGGATACCACGACTGCTTGGCATCGTACAGGCACGGATCCTCGTATCCCTCGACCTCCTCTGGTTCAGCGAGTTCGACGAGCATCTCGTGGCCAGTCGCATCGACCCACTCCCGGAACGTCTGCCCGTCTTCTCGCAGCGCCGCGAAGGATTCGACGAGGTTCTTGATAAGGCCGGGCACCTCGTCAGCTGGCACCCGCTGGCGGACGAATTCAGTAAACGAGGGGTTCTCGCCGATGCCGCCACCGATCCCAACGTCCAGTGCCTCGACCATCTCACCGTCTTTCTGAGCCCGCATTCCCTGCAGCCCGATGTCGGCGGTCATCGCCTGGCCACAGTCGGCTGTGCATCCGGAGTAGTGGATCTTCAGTTGATCGACGTCGTCCGGGAGCTCGACGTTCGCGTTGAGCCACTGGAGCATCCGCGCGAGGCGGGCTTTCGTTTCGGTCAGTGCGAGTGAGCAGAACTCCGTCCCCGTACAGGCCATCGACCCGCGGTCGAAGGTCGTCGGGTTCGGCGAGTAGGTCTCGAGGAACGGTTCCTCGAGCAGGTCATCGAGGTTCTCATCAGGCACGTCGACGATCAGTGGGTTCTGTCTCCGGGTCGTCCGGACCTCACCCGAGCCGTAGGTCTCTGCGAGGTCGGCGAGTTCGATGACGTCGTCGGCTGGCATCCGACCGACAGGGACCGAGAGGCCAACGATATTCTTGCCGTCGTTCTGGTTGAAGACGCCGACGTAGTCGATCGGCCCCTCGTCGCTGCTCCGACCGGCGTTGTAGGTGTACTCGTGGCGGAAGTCAGTCCCTGCGTTCCACACCTCACAGTCGAGCTTCTCGACGATGTCGGCACGGATCTCCTCGATGTCTCGCTCGTCCACGTAGAAGCGAGGCCGGTTCTTGGCGCGATTTTCGCGGTTGCCCGTCTCGTGGAAGAGTTCGACGAACGCCCAGACGGGTTCGACGGCATCTTCAGGCTTGACGAACATGTTGAGCGGACGAGCCTCCCGTGGTTCGCGGTTACCCAGTCCGCCGCCGATCTTGACGTTGAACCCCTTGACGTGCTCACCGTCGATGAACCGGTGGGCCGGCTCGAGGCCGATGTCGTTGATCGAGTCCTGGGCCGAGCCGATGCGGTCACCCGACACCGAGATGTTGAACTTTCGTGGCAGGTTACAGAGGTCGTTGTCCCCGCGTACCTCCTCCATCAGTTCGTCCAGAATCGGACGCGTGTCGATGTATTCGTCGATCTTCCCGGCGACTGGTGAGCCGGCGATGTTTCGCATCGTGTCACCGCCCGCAGAGCGAGAGGTGACACCAAGGGGCTCGAGTTTGTCCCAGATGTCTGGGACGTCCTCGAGTTTGAGCCAGTGCATCTGAATGCCCTGTCGGGTGGTAAAGTCGATCCACGCCTCGCCGAACTCAGGATTTTCGACCGGGCCGCGGGCGTACTCTTTTGCGACTTCACCGATGGCTCGCATCTGGCCTGCCTCCCAGACGCCACCGCTGTTTGCCAGTCGCATCATGAAATATGACTCCTGGCCGTCACGGTGGTGGAAGACACCCCAGAACAGGAACCGTGAGAACCAGTCGCTGCGTTCGTCCTCGGGGATCGATTCCCAGCCCGTCTCGGCGAACTCGAGAATTTTTGCTCGAACCTCGTCACCATACATCTCTGCTTTGACTTCTTCTGCGCCGCCTCCCATCTCAGATCGACCTCCAAGTTGGTTTCTCTAACCGATTCGATCTTGAGCTGGTCGTTTGGACACTCATCACGAGATTTGTGCGAGATATAGGAATAAAAAGATTCTCGTTTAACAAATTGTAAAACCTGGGTGTTATCGGACTGGGTTCGAAATTCGATCGGCAGTGGGTGCAAATATTGCGCCCGATCAACACGAAATTGAAACCGTCCGGAAATCCCTCGACTGATGTGACAACTGTAGTGTGTCGTACACCAGACACAAATTTGATACTCGTGGTTCAAATCAACCATTCAATGAATATATATTCGATAATTTTCCGAGTGTGGTCCCAGACCAATATCTATTACGCCAGGATGAATATACTCCTCAACTGCACTGTGACAATGTGGGAGCCCTACCAGCGACGAGTGACCGTACGCATGCCCTGTGGGAGACTGAAGTGCGTCGCATCGAGGCTTCACCGACGGTGGACTCACGCATGAGCGACTGGCAACCGACGACGTGTATGCGGTGTGCAGTCGGCTGTGGGCTTCGCCACTGCGGCGGTGAAGACGGCGTTGCAGACGCCCACGGAGACGAGTCACACCCAGTGAATCAAGGTCGGGAGTGTCAACGCGGGCTCAGAGAACACGTCGATCCGGCTGGCGATCGACTGATCCAGCCACTGGTCCGTCGCGGCGGGCGGCTAGAGCCGACCGACTGGGACACGGCGATCGGCATCGTGGTTACACAGATTATCGAGGCGATTCGCGACGATCCACACAGCGTCGGGATACTTGGCAGCGGCCAACAGACCAACGAAGCCGCCTACGCCCTCGGGAAGCTCGCCCGTGGTGGCATCGGCACTAGCCACTACGACGCGAACACGCGGATGTGTATGGCGTCAGCCGTGGAAGCCTACGACCGAGCGTTTGGCGGCAACGCTCCACCACCGACGTACGGAGATATCCCGCTGGCGAGCACCCACCTCATCTGGGGCGCAAATCCCGCAGCTGCCCATCCAGTCTTACACAACTGGATCACTGAGAGTGCAACCGACCCCGACAGCACGCTAATCGTCGTAGATCCCGTAGAGAGCCAGACAGCGAGAGAGGCCGACATCCACCTGCAACCAGAACCGGGAACCGACCTGGCGCTTGCCCGCGCGATACTCACCCGGTGTCTCGAGACCGACCTCGTCGACCACGCCTTCGTCGAATCCAGTACCGAGGGGATCGACGAGATGGTGGCGGCGTTGCCCACGTACGAACACGCCGCCAAAACGACGGACGTCCCAGCGACATCGATCGCGAGGGTCGCCGACCGGCTCGCCGATCCGACACTACTCTACTGGGGGATGGGCGTCAATCAGAGTACCCAGGGAACCGCGACGGCTCGAGCACTGATCGATATCTGTCTGCTCACCGGCAATCTCGGGCCGGGGTGTGGCCCCTTCTCGTTGACTGGCCAGGCGAACTCGATGGGGAGTCGAATCGTCCTCTCGAAAGACACCTGGCCAGGTCACCAACCGTTCGACGATCCGAACGTTCGAAAACAGGTCGCATCGACGTGGAACGTACCACTCTCTCGCCTCCCGTCGACCCCCGGACCCGGCTACGTCGAGATCAACGCCGAACTCGCCTGCGGCGGGATCGACGTCTGTTGGACCGTCGCCACAAACCCCGCGTCTGGATCACCACACCGAAGCCGAGTTACCAGGGCACTCGAAGACGTGTTTCTGGTCGTTCAGGACGCGTTCCACTCAGATACGGTGCCATACGCAGACGTCGTACTCCCAGCGGCGACCTGGGGTGAGACCGTCGGGACCACGATCAACATGGAACGACGAGTGTCCCAGATTACCGCAGTGAACGAACCACCGGGTGCGGCACGACGCGACCTCGAGATCATCGCCGCCGTCGGACACCGAATCGACTGCGACCTCTTCCCGACGCCAACAGCCCACCCCGAGTCTGTCTTCGAGGAACTCACTTCATTGACCGCGGGTGGGCCCGCAGATCTGTCCGGAATCACCTACGAGCGGCTTGCGAGCGAGCGAGCCGTTCGATGGCCAGTGTCAGCTGAAAACGATCAAAGCGGTTACCGCTATCTCGACGACGGCGACTGGTCATTCGATACCCCTTCAGGATTGGCCAGATTTTCCGCCGGGCACAGCAGTGAAGTTCCGGAGCCAGTCGACGAAACGTACCCGTACACGCTGACCACTGGTCGGTTGCCGGACGTATACAACACCGGTGTCAGGAGCGATGAAAATATACTGACGACACTTCCGACAGTCCGGATGAATCCCAAGACGATCGGTGACTCTGTGACAGCATTTACCGCTGGTCGAACCATCATCCAGTCCCGACGCGGCCGCGTACTGGCCACAGTCGAATCTGATCCACACGTGCCACCAGGAGTGATCTGGCTACCGATTCACAACCCCTCTGTCAATGAACTAACGATGTCGACAGTTGACCCCGACTCCGGAGAGCCAAATTTGAAACAGTGTGCGGTCCGATTGTGTCCGCCGCCGTAGCGAACAATGATAGCTCTGAGAGGTCAGATCTCTCGCGTCTGTAAGCAGTGTGATACCGTTCACAGCACCGTACAATCGAGTCGGTCCCGTTACTCGTCGAGGTGTTCAATTCCTTTTTTCGCAACGTTCGCTTCAGTGATCTCGTCGGGCATCCAGTCGGGTTTATCATCCGGTGGTGCCTCTTCCCAGGCCCAGCCATCGTAGATGTGAACCTTGTCGGTGCCTTTTTCACGCAATCGGATTTCGACCCGGTCAGCCGCCTCCTCGCTTGCACCCGGCTCGAGTCGACGAGCAGCCTTGAGCGCAGCCTGCCGTGGTGTGTTTCCTGAAAAGACACTGTTTTCATCCCCGTCCGACTCGCGCAGCGCAAAGTTTCGCTTGCCGTCTTCACGAACCATGATTATCTCCTCCATGTCAACCGAGCGCACGATCTGATATAAAGATATCCCCGAAATCGACCGACAGCGCCACCATGTTTAAATACCAGTGTCGATGCTTGCTCAACGCTGCATCCCAACGAGGGGCAGTGAGCATCGGCACACAGCTAACGCGTCCTGGTTCGGAGAAAACACTTAAGTAGATGCTACGGCGAAGGTCGTTGTAGAATCCTGCGATGGTCCGGAAAAAGACGCTGAGTCCAAGCGGCGCAAAAGACGAGGAGGGGAATTACCACAACGTCCACCTCAACCTGCACGAAGACGAGCTGGCAGTAGCGGGGATGGATATCGGCGACGAGGTCTTCGTGCGCGTCCGCGACGGGAAGATCATTATTCAAAAAGCGGACGAGGACGTCGAACACGAGTTCTAGCAACGACCGTTTCTCTGTGCAGGCTGGGCGGGGCCAGCCTCGGTAACCGTTCGAGCAAATGCACTCTTCTTTCTGTTCCGGTTCGCAGGGCGAACCGTCATATCAGTCGTCG
>LKMJ01000429.1_pt1 | contig 31772 bp, 33 predicted proteins | sample 643391 | NCBI WGS metagenome assembly LKMJ01 (sample SAMN04112250, study PRJNA286221) | soda lake metagenome | biome: soda lake; feature: Kulunda Steppe; material: water; isolation source: sample PL-Br10 brine of Picturesque Lake | place: Russia: Kulunda steppe | collected 2010-07 | reverse complement strand
CGCCATCGATGACAACCCATCTGAATAGTGCCTGTCGAACCGAGGCTATCGGACTGCTCACAGCCCAGCTAGAGGGCCGAATAAACCCAAGCATCTACTGGCCAACTACGCACGAACAATTCAATTCAATAACCGGTTGCCCTCGCCTATATCCGAGTGGTAGCTGAGTAGTGAGTATGGAGTATACCACCTTGGGCACGACGGGAATCGACGTCAGCCGACTCTGTCTCGGCTGTATGAGTTTCGGCAAAGCCAATCGCGACGAGTGGATGCTCGATGAGGAGGGCGGCCGCGAACTCATCGAGCGCGCCATCGACCTCGGTATCACCTTCTTCGACACTGCAAACATCTATTCACAGGGTGAAAGCGAGGAGATCCTCGGCGACGTGCTGGCTGAGTACGACCGCGACCGGTTTACGGTCGGTACGAAAGTCCGGTTCGAAATGGGTGACAATCCCCACTCGGCTGGCCTTTCGCGAAAGACGATCGAACAGGAACTCGATAACTCGCTTGACCGCCTCGGCATGGAGACGGTCGATCTCTATCAGATCCACCGCTGGGATGACGAGACGCCGATCGAACAGACGCTTCGGGCGCTTGACGACGCCGTTCGACGCGGGAAGGTGCGACACATCGGGGCATCCTCGATGTGGGCTCACCAGTTTGCTGAGGCGTTGCACACGAGCGAGCGACTCGGACTTGAGCGGTTTGCGACGATGCAAAACCTCTACAATCTGGCCTACCGCGAGGAGGAACGCGAAATGCTCCCGCTGTGTGAGAAAGCCGGAATCGGTGTGATTCCGTGGAGCCCGGTTGCCGCGGGCTATCTCGCCCGCCCCTACGAGCAAGACGACGCAACAGCACGTGGTGAACACGAAACCGCACTCGGCCGGCCATACCGAGAGGGTGGCGGCGAAATCGTCAACGAACGGGTCGAAGAACTCGCCACCGAAAAGGGTCGGTCAATGGCTCAAATCGCGCTCGCGTGGCTGTTGCACAAAGATGTCGTGACCGCACCGATCGTCGGAACGTCGAGCATCGAACATCTCGAAGACGCCGTCGAAGCGCTGTCGATCAAGCTCTCGACAAGTGAACTCGAGTATCTCGAAGCACCGTACAAGCCGGTTCGGATTAGCGGCCACGAGTGAGTTCAATAGCGACTACAAGTGAGTCGACGGCTTGCCGAAGGGAGGCCAACTCGCTGGGCTACTGCTGTTCGGATTCGCGATCAGGGAACCAGAGGTCGATTTCGGTCTCGGCGGCCGCCGGGTCGGCACTTCCATGAACTAGGTTGCGCAAAGCCCGATTTTCCGCGTCAGCCGCCGCCATTGCGTCGGTTCCGAGGTCACCGCGAATAGTCTCTTTTTCAGCGACAGCCGGATCGGTATCGCCGATGATCGCTCGTGTCCGGCTTACCGCATCCGCACCACTGAGGACGGCAGCGACAACCGGTTTATCGACGAGATACTCGATAAGATGGGGAAAAAACGACGCTTCCTGATGCTCTTGGTAATGGGTTTCGACACGTGATTCGTCAGGATAGGTGAGTTCGAGCGCGGTTATCGCCAACTCGGCGGTTTCGAACCGCCCGAGAATGCGACCGACCAGCTGTCGCCGGATACCGTCGGGCTTTACCAGAATGAGGGTTCGCTCGGAGTGAGCCATACCATGACAAATGTGGTCATCCCGCTAGTGGTTTTTTGCGTATACAGCCGACACTCCGGTTCGAAAGTATATACACAGGCTGCCGGTCAGTCCTCCAGAGAGACCGATCACTGGTTGGCGAACCGAACGAACGGGGTTTTACTCTCGGACACAAAGCAGAGAGTATGGACTGCGGGCAGTGTCACTCGGCGCTCGACCGCCCTGGTGATTACTGCTTGGTCTGTCATTCGGCCAACTGCGATGCCGTCGTCGTCGTTTTCGACCGCGATGCAGCGACGCTCACGATGCTCGATGGAGAGACAATTCTCGGAGAGACGACGATCACGACCGTCCCTGAACCCGACGACGACCACGACGATCGGTCGACAGTAATGGAACTACGAAACTTCGCCGGCCGCGTCGCCGACGAAATCCAGCGAAAGCGACCCGAGACCGTCTTTGCGGCCGGCGAACGCGAGCCCCTCCGAGAGACGCGCGCCCAACTTCACTACGAGTTTTATCGCGTTCCCGAAGAGAACTCGGTACAGTCAGTCATCGACCGTCGTGGCAAGCGCTCGCTCGAAGTTGTCGATATTCCACCTCGAGAGAAAATTGGAGGGAGCCATTCGACGATTATCGGCGGGCGGGCGGGTCGCACCGCCATCGGTGTCGTCGCCGACCACCCGCACGTCAAAAAGATCATTCCGGGTCCGATCGATGCCGGTGGCATTGGGTCGCAGAAAGGGTTGCGGGCAAAAATCACGCGTGCGGACAGCAATGGAAACGTTCGAATGCTGTTGCGAGACGGTTCGAGCGTCCAGGAAAACCGGTTGGTGACGACGGCGATGGACCTCGAAACCGGCGAGCGGGTTCGCGCCGACCTCAACGCGGCACTCGAAGAAGACGGCTTGCAGTGACATCGCTCGATCGGATTACGCGACAAAACGGCGACACTGTGCGGCGTTCACATGGTCGGCCGGACTCAACACCTTTTTAGCCGCACTCACAGTAGCATCTGCTACTATGGCCGACAACAAAGCACGATCTACCGGCAGCGCCGGCCGATTTGGCGCACGGTACGGACGGGTTGCTCGCAAACGAGTCAAAGAGATCGAAGCCGGAATGAAAAACGCCGAGGTCGACGGCGACAGCGTCAAACGCGTCGGCACCGGCATCTGGATCAACAAGAAAACCGGCGAGAAGTTCGCCGGCGGAGCCTACAAGCCACAGACGCCCGGTGGCCGACAGGTTCGACGTTCGATCCGCGCTGCACTGGCCGACGACGACGAATAATCTAGTTGCCAACCCAGCCACTACCCCATATATGAGCTACAAATGTTCCCGCTGTAAACGCGATGTCACGCTCGATGAATACGGCGGCGTTCGCTGTCCGTACTGCGGTCACCGCGTGCTGCTGAAAGAACGCGGTGGCGGCATCAAAGAAGTCAGCGTCAACTAATCCAGACGGTCGCATCCGTGTCAGCCGTTCATTCTACCTCGTTACAGTTCGCGTATCCGACCGTTGAAACCGCTCGCCGTGTCGAGCGGAGCATTCGTGTCGAAGTCGGTAAAATCGACGACGAGCGGTCGACAGTCAGTCTCTCTCAAGTCGACCAGACACTCACGGTTGCGATTGAGGCAACCGATCTCGTTGCGCTTCGTGCCGGCATCAATAGCTGGCTTCGGTATGTGTCGGTCGCCGAGCGGGTCGAGGAGTCTATCAGAACCGACACAATCGATGAGTCGTGTTTTTAGTTCGTTTGGTTTTCGTTAGTAACGAAGCTGGGTTCGATAGTGGCGTACATAACTGCCATCCGTCCGAGCTTCGAAACCCTCGCTTCAAGCTCGGTGTCGACAAACTCCCCGGCATCGAAGGCAGTAGCTGCGTTCCGAATGCCAACTTCGTGTGGGAGTGTCCAGCCGTGGACGGTTCGAATGCCCGTCCGTAACTGTTCGAGTGTCGGGCCATACGAACCACCGCCGGCGGTTGCAAGGAGTCCAACAGTTTTTCCCGCAAACTCGTCTTTGCCGAGGTAGTCAAATGCGCTCTTGAGTGCCGATGAAACCATTCCATGGTAGACGGGTGTCCCCAAGAGGATTGCGTCAGCATCTCCCACTGTCTGCCGCAACGTGGGGGCATCACCACGGTCTCTATCGTCCGGATCAAACAGGGGGAGGTCCCAGTGACGTAGATCAATTAGTTCCGTCTCAGCACCCATCTCTTGGGCAGCAGCCAATGCATGAGTAAGTGCAAGCCGAGTCGTACTTGCGTTGCGAAGACTGCCACATACTGCGAGAACAGTTACCGAAGTGGTCATTGAAGAATCCAGACTGCTTTTTGCAAAAAGTCTATTTATTAATTTGTGTGATTTATTACAACAATATATAAAATATGGACATAACCAACGCGGTGAAACAAATAATCTACAAGGAAATAATAGTAGTATGCGTTGTATGTCCAAAGTCATTATATATGTCTAAAAATATGCCAGATATGTACTATGAATTGCCTATTCGACCAAGCAAAATTGGAATTGTAGGTGAGACGTGGTAAAATGACAGTGATACAATGAGTAAAACAGCAGAGATATTTAGCGACATTGGTAAGGACGCTGGTATTGGCGGCTACAAACCCACGTACGTTGATGTCGATGGGATTCGAACGAGATACTACGATATTGGGACCGGTGATCCGCTCGTCCTTATTCACGGGAACAATTGGAGCGGGTCGAGCAGTGCCAATTCGTGGTCAAAAACATTCGAATATCTGAGCGAAGAATTTCGAGTGTTAGCGTTCGACCGGATCGGCTGTGGAATGACCGATAATCCAGATGATCCCGAAGAGTTCCGGTATCAGTCCGATATCAACCACGTACTCGGATTTATCGACGCCCTCGACCTCGATTCGTGTCACCTTGCCGGCTGGTCACGAGGTGGCGGCCTCGCAACCCGCTGTGTCGTTGAGGAACCAGACAGATTCGATAGCCTAATTATTTGTAATAGCGCGACGCTCGGCCCCGGTGCCGGCGATGGAATGCATCGGCGGGATATTATTTTCGAGCAGGACAAACACGGCTTCGAAAAAACAAATCCGGCATGGATGGAGTATTTTTATTATCAGTACTCGCATCAAAAAGACTACATAACCGACAAACGGTGCCGGACGGCCGCGTACATGGAAAACCAGGAAAAGGCACTCGAGACTGCCAGGATAATGGACGATGAGGGCCAGATGGCCCACTGGCAAGCGAGTCTCGATGAGGAAATAAACGAAGCCCATCAACGGATCAAAGCCGGCGTCCTCGATATGCCGGTGTTGTATGTGTTCGGGCGCGACGATCCAACAGTTCCCCCGGTAATGGCACTGGCAGCCTACGACATGATCGGGCAGACGAACCCGAAAATCCGAATGAAAATCATCAACCACTGTGGACATATGATCTTTCTGGAACATCCAGAGGAGTTCTCACGAACGGTCATGGAGTTCATCGATTTCTGGCACGAGTAATCGTCCAAGCGTCACTTCGATACCGATATTTTGTATAATTGACGAGTGCGATCAGTATACGCTCGAAAAGTACGGCTCAGCATACAGCGACAGCGTCTGACCGATACCGTTTGTTTCCGCAGTCCGATAGACCCTGTTTCCCCACGCGATATCTTCCATCGGCAGTCCAAGGGAGGACAGGAACGTCTTTCCACGCGTCTCATGTTGATCTGCGCCGCCAATGCGTTCATGAAGTGTTCGAATGTCCGAACGGGCGAAGTTGACTCCGTTGTCATCTTCGACGGCGGTTACAAATGCCTCGGTAATGTCCCATCCTACCTGTGTGTCGAATTCAAACGGATGGCTGCGGATATCACAAAAAATTTGATCTAGGTCGAAAGCAGTGAGTGGAACTTGCAGGTCACCTAATTGAATGACTGTCGAATCGGCTTTCAGCCAGTCGCCCTCAATCCGTGGTGAGGGGTCTCTCGATGCGGCAGCAACAATGACGTCTGCACTGCTGACAGCGGTTTCTACAGAGCTTACGGCGGTGATCGGCGTTGTGAGTTGTTCGGACATATACGACACAAAGGCGTCTGCTTTGTGTTGGGTTGGATGATAGATAATAATCTCTTCGAGCAAGTCAAGCGTGAGATCGACTGCGAGTGCGGCAGCCTGTCCAACTGAGCCAGGTCCGAGTACTGTTGCGGTCTTCGCATCCTCCTGAAGACAGTATGCACCAAGGCCAGCCATCGCACCGGTTCGCATCGTGCTCACAAGCGAGCCGTCCATCATAACCAGTGGCTGGCCGGTATGAGGATCAGTCAGCACTAACAGCGGTGGTGACTGTGGACGGGGTGTGCCATCAGACGGAGTGGGCACCGAGCCGTACCATTTGACGCCAACCGCATTCACATCGCCACCAACATATGCCGGCATTGCACCAAACCGGCTGCCCGCCTGCAGTTTCCGCGCTTCGTCATCAGCCAATTCGCTTGGAAAGGTGGTCATATGTCCATGGAGAAACTGCCCCGGACCGCCCATGAGAACTTGACCTCGGTGATATAATTCGAATACATACTCCATTCGTTCGACACAGCTCATCATATCCGTCACACCGGCCTCGATTGCGTCTCGTTGTGAAAGAAATAGTAACTCTGCAGACGTAGTACTCGTCATCAGTGAAAAATCACGAGTAAGCCCATATATTCGTTTGGCTAATACTAGTATAATTATCTATACAATGCTCAATTAAAAAACAGCCAGGTCACGATATAATACGACACCTGTGGGTCGGCACGGCTAATCGCTTTGAATACTTCCTCGTTCCTTGAGATCACTCATTGCGGAATCGATCCACGCAGTCTGGTTGTACCAGGCGTAAATAAGTCCCAGCCGCCAGATTGAGTAGGTAACAACGCCGGCATACGCGTAGACAACCCCGCCATCGAGTAAGACTCCACCCACATACGTCAGTCCAAGCAGCAGTCCGAAGACACCCGTTACTTCAGCAAGAAACGGCTTTGTTGTCTCGCCGGCACCCTGGAGCGCCCCGGAATAGATCCGGAATAGGCTCGCAAACGGTGCGGAGATCGCAAACGCGATAATGAATGCAACCGCCGTCGTGCCCGTTGCCGGATCATCAGAAAACAGCGCTGCGAGCCGTTGTGGAAAGAGAATCATAATTGCAGCAAGAACCGAGATCGTGAGGATCGAAAACAGTGCCAATGCGTTGATACTGAAACGCGCATCTTCGGGCTGTTGGTTCCCAATCGACTGACCAGTCAGAATACTCCCGACGACACCGAAGCTTCGAGCAAACGGCCCAACAACCTGTTGGAACACCGTTCGGCCGACTTCGTATGCTGCATACACTTCCACACTGAACGCGACGAGGATTGTATTGAGTGGAAATGATGCAGCCGTAATTGAAAGGCCTTCTACACTCCGTGGAATGCTTATTCGGATGATTTGTTTGCCGATTACGAGGTTTTTCGGAACAACGAGACTAATTCCAGACCAAGAGGTAAGAAAAACGAGTAAGACGGCAATCGCCCCGATGATGTTCGCGCCAGCCGTTGCAATTGCGATACCAACGATCTCAAGTCGTGGAGCAGGCCCAACACCGAGTGCCAAAATCACGGTTCCGATAATATTGAGGATGTTTGTTCCACCGCGAATAAACATCGGTGTGAGTGTATCACCGGATCCTTGGAGGGCTTTCTCACCAATAATAACCATATGGCGGACAGGTGCTGTCGCGATAACGATAGCGAGATAGGCGGCACCGAGGGTAACGACTTCCGAAGGTGCACGGAATACGAGAATTGCCTCCTCGCGGAATAGTACCCCGAGAATAGCAATCGGGATACCGATTATGACACCGATAATCAGCGCTTGGGTGACTGCTTCATTTCGGTTTTCGTCAGCTCCGCTACCGGTATCTTGACTTGACAGGGCAAGAGCACTGGTTCCGATCCCGATCCCAATCCACAGGGCAATCTGTGTATAGAGGTTTGCTAATCCGAGGGCGGCAATTGCGGCCGGACCGAACAGGCCGGCGACGATAAGATCTGTCGTCCGCATCATCGTCCGCACACCGTGTTGGACCGTCACTGGCCAGCCCAATACGGTAATACGTTTCCACTCAGCAACCGTCCGCCCACGGTTGGTAAGGGCTTTCCGAATCAATCTTGCTCGCACGCTACTCGGTACTCCGTTCTAAGAGGTGACAGTGAACCTCGTGGGTTGGGGCAATCGCTGTGACGGCGGGCTGCTCGGATTCACATGGTGAGACAAAGTGCTCAACAATACACTCGCGGGCAGTATCGGTCTCACCAGCAATAAGTGCGCGAACACTCGCGTCCAGGTGTGACTGTGCGGTTGGATCGCGAAGTGAATCGGGAATCCCGTAAGACGCTCTTAAGAACGTCGCAAGTGCCTTTTTGTCATCCATATCGAGTGCGTTCCGGTCGGCCATGTCTGCCAGTTTTTCAGCGGTCAACCGCCCAGATTGAATGTCGAGTTTGTACTCGAAAATTGAGAGCCACTGTTGCTGAGGAAGATCATATTCAGCAGGAGGGATAACGTCCGGACACCGAGTATGGAACCGACAGCCAGCCGGTGGATTCCGTGGCGAGGGAATATCAGGATCAATTTCCTCGTATTCGATGTCGAAGGCACCGACCTGTGGGACACTCTCGAGAAGCGCCTGTGTATATGGATGTCTCGTCTGCTCGAACACATCTTCAGTTGGGCCGATCTCGACGATTTCGCCGAGATACATGACCGCAACACGGTCACAGAGATATCTGATAACCGAGAGGTCATGCGATATGAGCAAGAATGTCAGATCGAATTCGATCTGTATCTCTTTGAGCAGGTTGAGGATTTGCGCCTGGACACTAACGTCAAGTGCACTGGTTGGCTCATCGAGAATAAGCAGTTGTGGATCAAGTCCAAGTGCACGCGCAATGCCGACACGTTGACGCTGTCCACCTGAAAGCTCACCGGGATATCGGTCAAGCTGATCGACTGAGAGTCCGACTTTTTCGACGAGCTCTTCTACAATACCATTTTGATGGTCAGTTGCACCGATATTGTGAATTTCGAGGGGCTCACGGATGATTTCTCGAAGCGTAAGCCGTGGATCGAGACACGACGAGGGATCCTGAAAGACAAACTGGGCCTGGCGGGTGAACCCTTTTCGGTTCGTTTGTATCCACTCGTGAACGTCACGTCCAACGAGTTCGACACGGCCCGCAGTTGGTTCGTGGAGTCCAAGAAGTGTTCGGGCGAGCGTCGATTTTCCACAGCCGGATTCACCAACAACCCCAAGTGTTTCACCACGATCAATCGAGAATGAAACGTCATCGACGGCTCGAACGCGTTCGGTATCGGTATCGAAAAGTCGGTCCAACAACCCTGGCTTATCGAGATAGTGTTTCTGAAGTCCACTGACACGAAGCAGTTCTGTTGGCGACTCAGAGCCGACAGAACCGGCTGAGTCGCCGACAGAGCCAGCAGACAAAGAGAGGTCGTTACTCATTGCCGACTCCCGTTGGAACTTCGATATCGGTCATCGTTTGACCCGACTCTACTGGCTCGGTGAGGTGTCCACTGCCGTCACTCCCTGCATGGACGCAGGCCACACGGTGAGTCGCATCACCGTTGACTGGTCGCACCGGCGGCGGTGCAGTCCTACAGGCGTCTGTCGCCGCTGGACACCGGTCAGCAAACGAACAGCCAACCGGCATCTCGTGATCGAGCAAGCTGGGTACGTTCCCGGTAATTGGCTCGATCTGTGCACTCGGATTGGTGACATCAGGAAGACTGTTTAACAAGCCCTTTGTGTACGGATTCGCCGGCTCGTTGAGGACTTTTTCAGTCGGCCCAACTTCGAACAGTTCACCGCCGTACATCACCGCTGTTCGGTCGGCCAGCCGCGAGACCACTCCCAGGTTGTGAGTAATAAGCAGGATGCTCATATCGAGGTCGCGTTGCAGCTCTTGTAACAGTCCCATGATTCCAGATTGGATGGTTACATCGAGTCCCGTCGTTGGCTCATCAGCAACCAGGAAGGTTGGGTCTGCAGCGAGCGCCTGTGCGATCATTGCTCGCTGAAGCATTCCACCACTGAACTGGTGTGGATACTCCTCCGCACGGTTCGCTGGATCCGGAATATCGACCCGTTCGAGGAGCTCGACGGCTCGATCATAACTCTCCTCGGAAACGAACGACCGGTTTGGCGTAACAATATCTCGGAGGAGATCAAGCGTACCGTAGGATTTTCCCTCTGCAATTCGACGGTTAGCCTCGACTGCTTCGGCAATCTGTCTGCCGACCGTCAGTGACGAGTTGAAACTCGATCCAGGATCCTGAAAAATAATACTAAACGCCGTTCCACGGAGCGACTGTCGAATGGCTGCTGGAAGGGCCCTGAGGTCGGCATACTCGCCATCAACAGCGGCCTCATCATCCACCGTGGCTGCCAGCTCGGAAGAACGGTACCAGATTTCCCCGGAGACAATAGTGCCGGGTGGTTCGATGAGGTCCATAAGCGAGCGACCAGTCACACTCTTGCCGCTTCCGCTTTCGCCAACGATCGAGACGATCTCACCCTGCCCAATAGTGAGACTGATGTCTTTGACCGCATTGATTTGGCCCTCTTCGGTAGCAAACTGTGTTGAGAGCCCTCGAATCCGAAGGAGATCAGCCGGGGCCGTCATCAGGCACCACCACCTTGGATGTCAGGATCAAGCGCATCTCGAAGCCAGTCCCCAATGAGGTTGATACCGACGACCGCGGCGACGATGAATACCCCAGGGATTGAGGCAATCCACCACGACGAGCCGAGATAACCGCGTCCCTGCGCAATATCGAAGCCGAGCGAGAGTGTCGTTCCCGAAAAGCCAAGGAACGACAAAGAGCTTTCGAGGATGATGATCGTTGCAAGCTGTACTGTGCCCAAAACCAAAATTGGTGTTAGACAGTTTGGAAGGACGTGTCTGCGGATAATTTGAAAGTCACTCATTCCCATCGTTCGTGCTGCTGTAATGTATTCTTCATTTTTCACTGAGAGCGCTTCTGAGCGGGCCACTCGTGCAATCCACACCCAAATTACTGAGGAAATCGCGATTGTGACTGTTCCAGGAAACGGAACGCTTGCTGGACGGTCACCTACAAGTCCACTTGTAACGAGTGGATCGGGTATCCAGACGGTCATTGGACCGAGAATACCGAACAGTGCAAGCGCCATCAACAGGGCCGGAAAAGCCAACACGATGTCGACAAGCCGCATTGTGATGCTATCGGTTCGGCCGCCATAGTACCCCGAAGTGAGTCCGGTTGCGGTCCCCAAAAGCAGCGAGATACTCATCGCAGTTAAGGCCACCATCAGTGACGTTCGTGCACCGTACAAGGCACGTGAGAGCAGATCTCGGCCGTTCGCATCCGTCCCGAGGACGTGTGTAAGCGTTCCTCGGTTGTCCGATGCGACCGTCTGTATCTCACCATCGACGAGAACAGTCCGTTGGTCTTCACTGCCGAAGCCGATCGGTGCTTGATGGTTCTCAGTCGAATACTGTCGCGTAGGATCATGTGGAGCGATAATCGGCGCAAAGAGTGCGCCAATAACGAGCGACATGAATAAGACGACCCCGAGGATTGCAATCGGGTTCGAGCGGAGTTCCCGTTTGAGACTGGTCTGCGTTCGCTTCGAGATCATGATAGGGCCACCTGTGGGTTGAGCTGGGCGTTGATGACATCAACAATGATATTGATCAACACGTAGCCAGTTCCGACGACAATCAAAACCCCTTGCAGAATCGGCCAGTCAGCTGAATTCAGCGCCCTAATGAACATCGAGCCGATTCCAGGCCATGCAAAGACGGCTTCAACGACCACTGAGCCACCAATAAGGACACCGAGCTGCAAGCCAGCGACTGTAACCACTGGTGCGAGGCTGTTTTGGAGAATATACCGGTACATAATCAACGGTTCAGGAAGTCCCTTGCCACGTGCGGCGGTCACGTATTCTTTTCCGGATTCCTCGATGACGCCATTTCGTGTCATCCGGAAGAGCAGTGCCATAAAATACGTCCCAAGCGCAATCGTTGGAAGAACCATGTGTGCGATCCACGACGAGAGGTTCTCTGTCGGGCCAAACGGTCGCCCACTTGTCGGAAAGAGACCAAACTGTACCGACAGGACGAGAACCATCATAATCGCCAGCCAGAAGTTTGGCGTGCTGAGTCCGCCAAGCGAAATCAGATTTGAGCCGTAATCAACCTTCGAGCCACGGTATTTGGCACTCACAATTCCCAGTGGAATCGAAATGACGATCGCGAACACCAGCGAGGCGAATGCAAGTTCGAGCGTTGCCGGCAACGAGCCGACAATACGAGCGGTGACTGCCGTATTCGAGGCATACGAAAAGCCGAGATCACCCTGTATCGCCCGAAACATGAAATCCAGATACTGAACGGTAATTGGCTCATTGAGTCCGAGGTCCGCTTCGATCCGCTGAATCGTTTCGGCGGTCGCATCTTCCGGGGCGATCAGCACGGCAGGATTCGTCGGAGAGAGAAACCGTAATAAGAAGACGGTCGTCACCACACCCCAAACAACTAAGACGCCCTGGGCTAGTCGTCGGGCAATAAATTCAGATAGTGATCTCATTATAAATCTCCGTTATCTGAGACCAGCATCACGACCAGTCATCAGCTCATCGTGACGGGGTTCCCAGTCGAGTGCATCGTTGACACCGTAGACGCTCTGTTGTTGGTGAAGAAAGACCCAACAGACGTCATCGACCGCAAGCTGATTTGCCTCCTGAAGGAGTACTTCCCGTTCGCCGTCGTCGGCAGTTCGGAGCGCTTCACGGTAGACCGACTCGATCTCCTCTAATGCATCGCCACCGTACTCACCACCATAGCGACCGAGTCGGTCGGCAACGATCATGTTCCCGATCGACTGTGAGCCGTCGTAGGAGGGGTGGCCATAGCCGACGAGGAAAAAGTCCATATCCGATGGCTGTGTGTCGACCCACTGGGTTGCGAATGTGGCGAAATCGAGAAGTTGCGGTTCACAACTCACGTTCGGGAGGTCATTGATCATCCCAGCAATGGCAGTCCCGAACTCTTCGCCGAGGAGATATCGTCCAACGGGAACGGTCAGCTCTAACTCAATACCAGCATGACCACTTTCGTCGACCAAATCCGCGGCCAGTTCGGGGTCGTAGCCGAATGGCTCGATGTCCGGATTGTACCCGAACATCTCAGGCAATGTTGGCTGAGTTGACACCTCGCCGAATCCGCTGAGGATGTTTTCAATGTACCCTTCAACATCAACTGCGTAGTTCATCGCCCGTCGGAACTCGATGCTGTCCCACGGTTCCTGTGTGACGTCCATCACGCCGTGAATAACCCTCGAACTCGGGATCGTCTCAACGCTCAGATCGTCTTCCTGTTCAACACGAGAGACATCAGATGGGGGGACGGATTCAATGAGCTGAGATTCGCCAGCCAACAGACGGTTGACGCGTGTCGAGGATTCGCCGGAATAGGTAAATGACACCTGTTCAAACGGTGGTACCTCACCCCAGTAGTCATCGAACGGTTCGAAGACCGCGGTTTCCGCTTCCTCGTATTCGACGAGTCTGAACGGACCGGTTCCGTTGATATCGGCGCTCACTGTTTGTGTGTCGGTATTTTGAATCCACTCGCTGTTGATAATGAGCAATCCGAGATATGATGCAAAGGCGGGAATCACGTTCGTGTTGAGTCCATCAGAAATAATATCGATCGTATAGTCGTCGATAATTTCGACGTCCGTTATCCCTGCGAGTGTTTCTTGACGGTCACTGACAATGTCGAGGTCTGGATCACGAATCCGTCGGACATTGTACTGGACGTCTTCAGCGGTGAATTCGGTTCCGTCATGGAACACGACGCCTTCGCGCAGTTCGAACCGGAACTGTCCGGGTTCGATTCGCTCCCAGTCGGTTGCGAGTTCCGGCTGTATATTGCCGGCTGCATCTCGCCCGAGGAGCCCTTCGTACCCGTGGGACATGACCATCATGAGTGGAATCGAACCGGTTTGGTGTGGGTCAAGGAGGTCGGCTGCATCAGTAATTGCAATGTCGAACTCTCGGATCGTCGTTTCACTGTCACCCGTTTCGTCACCGAGACAGCCGGAAAGCAATCCAAGGCCCCCTGCTGATGTGGCTGTAAGGCCCTTTAGGACCGACCGTCGGTCTACCGAGAATGCGTTTTCGTTGTGCATTGCCCCAGTCGATTGACTTTGGACATTTGAAGTTTTTGGGCATACAAACAGTAAATCGCTAAGAGAGTACCAATTACATATACAAATTATGCAAAAGTAGCTGACAAAACAGAATTCAAACCCGAAAATAGCCGCTGTACGCATGATTACAATGAGATAAAACTCGGCTTAGAAAAATTAGTTTGTAACAATTCGGTCGCGTATATATTATGAAACATCTTAGTACAGAACGTTGAAGTAGAGGTTTCAGAATGTAGTCTCATGGCTGAAAAGCTAGAGTACGAGTGTTATGTACCAGATGTTGTACCGCAAACTGATCTTGATTACTTTGCCAAAGGCGGGATGGGTACCTCGATTGGATGGGGAGAATCGCCAGCGGTCTTGGTTATTGATATGACGGATGCATTCGTGACTGATGAGCATCCGACAGGAAGGGCAGATACCGGACAGCCTGCTGTCGAAGCAAACGAGAAACTGCTTGCGACAGCCCGAGCGGCTGGACTCCCGATTTTTTACACAACGGGAACGAGTTCTGAACTGTATCCGCCAGATTATCAGGGAACGACGAAATCCGCCTGCAAAGTAAAGACCGAGGCGCAGATGAAGCAGTGGGATGAGGGCAACGTCGTCACTGATCCGCTTGCGCCCGAAGACGACGACGTCGTCATCGAAAAGCCACGTGCGAGCGGGTTTTTCGATACACACCTTTCGCACCTGCTACACTATTACGGCATTGACACCGTCATTGTCACCGGTATGACCACGAGCGGCTGTGTCAGAGCCACTGTCGTCGATGGCCATTCGAGTAACTTCCGGATGATTGTTCCACATGAGTGTACGGCCGACCGGTCCATTATCTCTCACGAAATCTCGTTGTTCGATATGGACATGAAATACGCCGACGTGCTTTACCTCGAATCAGTCCTCGAAACTATCGAAACCGAGTACGCCGACACGAAGCCAACACCGGCGGCTGACGACTAAGCGACTGTTCTGTTACCAATGTACCGCAACTTTTGAAAACATGATTGTGAGAGCGATCTCCATCATACGTCGTTAATTAGTTACGTTGTTGAAGTAAGTACTATAATTACAGTACATACGTAGCAGTTATTTACTAAATCAATGAACTTGTTGATATGGCTGAAAAGAATACCTATGAAAACTATATTCCAGACGCCGTCCCCGATGCGGATCTCGAATATTTCGGTGGCGAAGACTATGGAACGCTCGGGACAGCTATTGGATGGGGAGAAACACCGGCTGTTTTAGTTGTCGATATGACCAACGCGTTCGTAAGCGGCGAGTATCCCACTGGGCGGACAGATACCGGGCGAGCTGCGGTCAAAGCGAACGAGCGACTTATCTCAACAGCACGTGAGGTTGGAGTTCCTGTTTTGTATACAACACCACATAATTCGGATATGTATCCGGCGGATTATCAGGGCGGGACAAAATCATCCTGCAGAACAAAAACTACGGCCGAAATGGAGCGGTGGGATGACGGAAACGTCATTGCGGAGCAACTAACACCCAAAGAGGACGAAGTTGTGATCGAAAAACCGCGGGCGAGCTCGTTTTTCGATACACATCTCTCACATCTGCTTCACTACTACGGGATCGACACGCTGATTGTAACTGGTATGACTACAAGTGGCTGTGTCAGGGCCACTGTCGTCGATGGTCATTCAAGTAATTTCCGCGTGATTGTCCCTCACGAGTGCGCTGCCGACCGGTCAGTCATTTCACACGAGATTTCGTTGTTCGATATGGATATGAAATACGCAGATGTTCGCGAACTTGATTCTGTTATTGAGATACTCAAGACTGAGTACAATTAGTAGATGAAAAGTAACATCTGGAAACTACTCACGTCGGGAAATACTGATCGTACACAAATAGTGTGAATCACAACCGAGTGAGAGGGCCCGTAACCTTGGTATGGAGAACGGATGAAAACTGTCACTACTTCAAAAATCAATTATTTCAGCTAATTCATTATATTGTATTACTATTGCACAATATATCTAGCAATAAGATAAAGTGTAGCTATAAATCTCCACCATATATGAATACAAGAAAAGTACAGCGATTGGGTCAATCGACACTTGCGATGACGTTGCCGGCGCAGTGGGTAAAAAAGCAGGGAGTGTGTAAGGGTGATGAACTCACGATACAATCAAACGAACGGGGGATACTCACCGTTGTCACAGATTCGTCTAACGGCGCAGGAACTGAAGCGACGATTCATACACAGGATCTGGATAAAGCAGCGCTCGAACGGGCAATTATTGGCCAGTATGTACTTGGGAGACAGGTAATCACAATTCAGAGTGATACTGACCTAACAAGTGAGCAGATTGCTGCGATATATGCGGCTGAGAGGCAACTAATGGGGCTTGGAGTAATCGAAGAAACTCCGACTGCTATTTCGGTTCGGTGTTCGGTTGATTCAGAGGATTTCACTATCAATAACATGGTTGAACGATTAGAAAATACGGGTGCGACAATGCGCGGAGAAGCGATCAAAGCGTTGCTCCACGGTAATCCCGAGTTGGCACAACGAGCGATAAACCGCGAGCGACAGGCAAACAAAATTTTTGTCCTGTTGTTGCGACTGATATTTACATCATATCAAAATCCACGACAAATAAAATCAGTTGGACTCGAAAAGGGCCTCCCGCTAATCGGCTATCGATCGGTCGCGAAAAATCTTGAACTGACTGCCGATAATGCCGAGGATATCGCTGAGATCATCATTCAGGCAGACAATAACAGATTGGCTGTCGATACAGCCACACTTCGGGAAATAACTGACTTTTGTGTACAGGTAGACGAACTGAGTTCGCTCGCGATTGAAGCGGTGATCAGTCAAGACTACGATATGTATTTACAGTGTCTCAAACAGTTTCAGGCAATTGAGAAAGCCGAGCAGATGATTCTCTCGGATCTTTCGGAGCTTGAAAATACAGAATTACTACAAGTTCGCCAAGTCTTGGTGAGTCTTCATCATACAGCAGAATATGCGATGCGAAACGCCGAGATTGGTGCCAACTTTGCACTCAATCACGACTCAAAATATCTAACTATTCGTTGATACCGTCGTGAATAGTTTCTTCTCGGAGGATCGATCACTCCGCTCTCGAATTTTCTCTGTCTGGCGACGCATCTTCGACCTCGCATGGCCGGTCATGACCGAGCAGGTCCTCCGAACGCTCATGCGGACAGTCGATATCATCGTTGCAGGCTTTTTTTCGCCTGCAGCAGTCGCTGCAGTCGGTCTAGCGGATATCTACGGTCGGCTTCCGTTGTGGCTCGGGCTGGGACTCGGCGATGGTGCCATCGCGCTGTCGAGCCAGGACACCGCAAGTGGGTCCAACGCGAACCGAGATGAGGCGGTGACACAGGCTCTCGTACTCGGACTGCTTGCTGGAATCCCGTTTATGATTTTTGGTCTGGTCGGAAGCGCCGCAGCCATTGAGATACTTGGTGCCGAGTCGGAAACGGTCCGACTCGCTGCAGGGTATCTTGCCGTTATTATGCTCAGTGCACCCGCGTTCCATGTTACGATGATCGGGGCACGGGCAATCCAAGGGACCGGTGACACACGCACGCCGATGTATATCAATGCCGTGGCGAACGTTCTCAATATTTGTTTTACCATCGTGCTCGCTTTCGGCGTTGGGCCATTCCCCGAACTGTCGGTTCTCGGAATCGCGATTGCGACTGCGTTCGGTGATCTGTGCGCAGCTGTCGCGTTTCTCGGCTATATACAGAGCATGAGTAGTGAGCTCACGCTTGTCAGACCATCAAAATTCGTCATCATGGGACAATTACTGTCGATTAGTATACCACGGATTGCCGAGGGAGTCACCGAACTCATCGCAGAGTTTCCGTTCAATGCGATTCTACTGGCATTCGGGACTGAAGTGAATGCTGGCTACCACATCGGCCGACGGGTATACCAGCAGGTTGCGGCTCCATTGGCTCGTGGATATGGTGTTGCAACCAACGTCATCGTCGGCCAGTCACTCGGTCGCGGGGAGCCACAGATCGCTTATTTCAATGGACTTGCAGCAGCCGCATTGGCAATGGTCTCGATTGGCGGTATCGGCGTGCTTCTGTTCGTTGTTGCAGACTCGTTTGTGTTGCTTTTCACCCGCGATCCGGCGACAGGATCGTTTGCGACGGATTTTGCACGGATCTATGCAGTTTCGGCACTTCCGATCGCTCTCTATGCCTCACTCGGGGGTGCACTCCGCGGCGGTAGCGAATCTCGCCCACCGTTCGTTGCGAAGGCGACCGGGACGGTATTTTTCCTCCTCGGTATCACGTACGTCGTAGGTGTGCAACTCGGCTATGGAGTCGTTGCGGCTTACCTCGCCATTGTTGCTGACTTTGTGTGGCGAAACGTTGTTGTTAGCAGCGTCTATGTTCGAAAGAACTGGACCGTTCGGGCGGCAACAATGATGCAGACCAGAGGAAGTCACAGTCAGCCAGAACATAAGCAGTGATTCTCACCGGCGGTGGGGATACTGCTCTCGCTTGGTTCTGCGCATCGAAAGACCAGTCAACGGAATTGCTGGGGTTTTTGAGTGTGGCACCCATCGAAGCGGGTATGCAAGGTAGTTTGCCGCCAGAAGCCCAAGAAAAGCTCGAAACGCTGCAGGATCTTCAAGAGACAGCCCAGAACGTCTCCCAGCAGAAACAGCAGACCGAAACGGCACTCACTGACGCCGAGTCGGCCCTGAAAGCACTCGAAGATGTCGACGACGACTCGACGATGTACCGCGAAGTTGGCGAACTCCTCATTGAGACCGACTACGAGTCGGCAGCCGAGTCGCTCGAAGAGAAGGTCGACCGACTCGAAGTTCGCGCCGAGCAGCTCGGCAAACAGGAGTCGCGTGTCCAAGAGAAATTCGAGAAGCTCCAAGAGGAGCTTCAGCAGATGCTGGGCGGCGCGGGTGGCCCACAGGGCCCAACCGGTCCCGGCGGCGCTGGCGGCGCGTAAATGAGTACGGACCCAAGCGACGAAACGGTCGTCACAACCGCGGCTGAAGCCGCCGAAGGCGTCGTCCTCTCGCGGTTTTCGAACAAGAGCGTCACAGACCTCGATATCACCGTCGGCTTCGAAGATGGCGTCTTGGATGTCGACGTCTACCTGAACACGGCCGGTGACGCCGAGGCCGACCCCGAGGCGGTCGCCACCGAGGCCGTCGAAGCCGCCGAATCAGCTGTCGACAAACTCTTCGAGTAGGCTGTTTCCGACGGCCGCTCCGAGGAGGGCGCTGTCGACGACGCAGCACTTTTGATTATTTTTCAACGTACCAGCGAGGACAACAGCGTCTGTCACCGAGATTGAGCGTGGCGCAAACGCTACAGTCATGCCGAGAGTTGTGACTATCATGACCAAGCCAAGAACTGACCAAACACGGCGCCTTTGTGGCGAGCGCTCGCAGGTGTCGTTGCCGGGGAGGAGCGTGTGACGACACCGATCGGCGTCGATGTCGGCGGGACGTTTACCGACGTCGCGCTTGTTGTTGAGGGCGAGTTGGTGACTGCGAAAGTTCCGACGACGGCCGATCAGAGTGTCGGCGTGCTCGATGGGATCACCAAAGCCTGCCAGACCGCGAACATCGCTCCCGACGACATTGACGACTTTTCACACGCAATGACCGTCTCGGTCAATGCGCTGCTCGAACGCGATGGAGCGACGACCGCGCTGGTGACGACCGCCGGCTTCCGAGACGTCCTCGAAATCGCCCGCCAGGACCGACCGGATCTCTATGACCTCGACGCCACGAAACCTGAGCCGCTGGTCCCGCGTGCCCGACGGTTCGAAGTCGACGAGCGGGCGACCGTCGAGGGAATCGAACGTGCGGTCGATCCCGCCGCGATCCGGGCACTGGCTGGCGACATCGAGGCAACCGGAGCCGAGAGCGTTGCCATCTGTTTGCTCCACGCTTACGCACATCCCGAAAACGAACACCAGGTCGCCGCGATCCTCCGCGAGGAACTTGATATCCCTGTCTCGGCCTCCTTCGACGTGCTACCTGAGTTCCGTGAATTCGAGCGAACGGCAACCACCGTCGTCGATGCCTACGTTACTCCCGCGATTCGCGGCTACCTCGACAGACTCACCGACCGCGCTGCCGACGCAGGCGTCCCAGAGCCGCGTGTCATGCAGGCAAACGGGGGAATCGCGGCTGTCGAAACGGTCAGCGAGAAGGCGGTGTTGACAACGATGTCAGGGCCAGCCGCAGGCGTTGTTGGGGCGGCAGCAACACTCGAAGACACGACCGAACGTGTCGTCACCTTCGATATGGGTGGGACCTCAACCGACGTGAGTCTCGTTCGAGCGGGCCGAGCCGAACGAACCACCGAAACCGAGATTGATGGGATCCCGATACGGACGCCGATGGTCGATGTCACAACGGTCGGTGCAGGCGGCGGCTCGATTGCCTGGACCGACGCCGGCGGAGCGCTCCGCGTCGGTCCCCGGTCTGCGGGAGCCGAACCGGGACCCGCCTGTTACGGCAACGGCGGAACCGAGCCGACCGTCACCGACGCTAACGTCGTTCTCGGTGTGATTGGCGAGGACACGGCCCTCGGTGGCGAACTCACCCTGGATATCGAGGCCGCCTATGCCGCACTTGGGGAGCTCGCCGATGAAGCGGGCCTTGCCGATGCAGAGGCAGCCGCCCGTGGCGTCTTCCGCGTTGCCAACGCGACCATGACGCGAGCGATACGGTCAGTGACGGTTGAACGCGGCCACGACCCGCGTGAGTTCGGTCTCGTTGCCTTCGGCGGTGCCGGACCGATGCATGCGGTGGCGCTGGCGGCCGAACTCGATATGTCTGAAGTGATAATCCCTGCCCCGGCAGGTGTCCTGTCGGCCTTCGGGCTGCTTGCGGCCGACGAGACACACGATGCCCTCCAGACGGTCAAAATACCGCTTGCGGAGGCTGCTCTCTCCGACATTGATCAGACGTACGAGCGACTGGCTGAAACCGTGATGGCGGACTGTTCGGCCCCCGAGGCCGCACGCATCGAGCAGGCTGCGGACTGCAGATATGTCGGTCAGAGTTTCGAACTCACGATCCCAGTCGACGAATTTGCGCCTGAAGCGGTCGCCCGTCGGTTTGCTGACGCGCACGAGCAGACCTACGGCTATAGGTTGTCGGCCCCGGTTGAGATCGTGAATCTCCGGGTCACGGCAACCATCGACGGCTCGACACCTGCGATCAGTCACTCCGGCAGTGGCGATAGCGTCCTCGGGAGTCGGGAGGTGATTTTCCCCGGTGTCGAGGGCGACAGCGAGAACGGCGACCGCAACGACGCACACAGCGACACGGACAGTGGGGGCGAAACTGATGGGACGGGCCGCATTTCGGCAGCCGTCTATGACCGGCCAAAACTCGCCGTCGACACGCCCGTCTCGGGACCAACAATTCTCGAACAGGCCGAAAGCACGACCGTTGTTCCGCCCGGCTGGACGGGACGGATTCGACCGGATGGGACACTCGTGTTGAGACGGGCAGCCGATGAGAAACGAGCGGCAAGTGCCCACGGAGAGATGCAATGACCCGATCCACAGACACCAACGAACAGCATGACACCGGTATCGACCCTGTTACTCTCGAAGTGCTTCGAAACCAGTTCGAAAGCGTCGCCGACGAGATGGGACAGGTGCTCATCCGTGGGGCCTACTCGCCAAACATCAAGGAACGACAGGACTGCTCGACGGCCGTGTTCGACGCCGACGGGCGGATGGTCGCGCAAGCCGAACACATCCCGGTCCACCTCGGCGCAATGCCGGAAGCCGTCGACGCGGTGCTCGAACACGATCCAGAACCTGGCGACGTGTTTATTCTCAACGACCCGTTTGCCGGCGGGACGCATCTCCCTGATGTAACGCTTGTCTCACCGATCTGTCCGCGCGAAGAGATTCTCGGCTATGCGGTTTCACGAGCCCACCACGCCGACGTCGGGGGAATGACACCCGGAAGTATGCCGGCAGGAGCCGAAGAAATCTACCAGGAAGGCCTCAGGCTCCCACCAACGCGACTTGTTACCGGGGGGAAACGAAACGACGAACTGCTCTCGGTGATTCTCGCCAACGTCCGCAACCCGGACGAACGCCGTGCGGATCTCCGAGCCCAACTCGCTGCCAACGACCGCGCTGAAACCAGATTTTCGGCGCTTATCGACGAACACGGTTATGACCGGGTTGTCGATGGCTTTAGGGCGGTTATCGACTACTCGCGAGAGCGGCTTGTCGAGGAGGTCCGCTCGCTTCCAAACGGCACGTATCGCGCGCGGGACCGACTCGAAGGTGATGGCATCACCGACCGAGATATCGACATCTGTGTCGCAGTGACCGTCGAGAATGAAACACTTACCGTTGATTTCGATGGAACGGCCAGCCAGGTCGACGGCAACCTCAACGCCCCGCTGGCGGTCGCCAAAAGCGCCGTCTACTTCGTGGTTCGCTGTCTTACCGACCCCGAAATCCCACCCAATGAGGGCTGTTATGAGCCTATCACCGTCAGCGCACCTGCAGGAAGTCTCCTTAACCCACAGCCACCGGCAGCCGTCGTCGGTGGCAACGTCGAAACCAGCCAACGCGTAACCGATGTGGTGTTTCTCGCACTCGCCGAGGCGGCCCCAGATCGCGTGGCTGCACAGGGTCAGGGGACGATGAACAATCTCATTATCGGCAGCCGCGGCGGCGACTTCGCGTATTACGAAACTATCGGTGGCGGTTTCGGTGGCCGGCCGACAGGTGACGGGATGGACGGCGTCCAAGTCGGGATGACGAATACGCTCAATACGCCGATCGAAGCGCTGGAATCGGCCTACCCGCTCCGCGTCGAAACATATGCACTGCGACCAGATTCGGGTGGCGACGGTCGGTTCCGCGGTGGGCTCGGTCTCGAACGATCGGTCCGAGTCGAACGCGAGGCGACTGTCTCGGTGTTGAGCGAGCGTCGTCGCTACCAGCCACAGGGTGTCGACGGCGGCGAACCCGGTGAGTGCGGCGAGAACCTCCTACAGCTCCCCGGGGACGACACGCCACAGCCGCTGGCCGCGAAAACCACTCGCGAGATTCCGGCCGGCTCAGTCGTCACCATTCGAACACCGGGTGGCGGCGGCCACGGCGATCCTGCCGACCGCACGGCTTTCGACCGCGAACGCGACCGTGTCGATGGGAAAGTCACTGATTCGGAGGGCACGGACCAATGACCGGCTGGCGTGGCCGCATCGGTCTGATCGTCCCCTCTTCAAATACGACCGCGGAGCCGGAGTTTCGAAGCCACACACCGGATGGCGTCAGCGTTCACGCCGCGCGAATGCGGCTCGAATCGGTCACCGTCGACGAACTCGACGCTATGAGCGATGACGCAACGCGGGCGGCCTCGCTCCTTTCGGACGCCGACTGCGACGTGATCGCGTATGCCTGCACCACCGGCAGCCTCCTGCACGGACCGGGCTTCGACGCCGACCTCGAAGCCGAACTGGCCGACGTCGCAGGCGTGCCCGCGGTGGCAACCGCGCTCTCTGTCGACCGGGCACTGAGTGCACTCGACGCCGAGCGGATCGCGGTGGTGACACCCTATACCGCCGACCTCGACGAACGTGAGCAGTCGTATCTCGAAGCCAGTGGCTACGAGGTCGTCACAATGGATGGCCGCGGGCTCACCGCCAACACCGATATTGGCTGGCTCGAAGACGAGGACGCCTACCGGCAGGTTCGACAGGTCGTCGATGAACTGCAGGCGACCACAGCATCGGTCGACATTGACGCTGTCTTCATCTCCTGTACGAACTACCGAGCGATGGGGATACTCGATACGCTTGAAGCCGACCTCGGTATTCCGGTGATCTCGAGTAATTCGGCGACGCTCTGGGATAGCTGTCAGCGTCTCGGCGTCGAATCGGCACCGTTGTCCAAAAATTACTAAGACCGCCGCAGTTACTGCTCGCAGATTGCCCGAAAGTTCTCGAAGACTTCCTCGCCCTGTTCGGTGTGGATAACCTCCGGATGCCACTGAACGCCGTAGAGATCACGGTCGGTGTCGCTCATCGCCTCGATGCCGCAGACGTCAGACGTACCGGTGTGGGTGAATCCATCCGGCAGGGTTTTGACTTCGTCAGCGTGGCTTGCCCAGACGCGTGTTTCGGGTGCGAGCGAGCCGATCAGTGGGTCTTCGTCATCGAGAATGTTGACAGTCACGTCCGCGTAGCCGCCGTAGTCGCCCGAGCCGACAGTGCCGCCGAGTTCCTCGGCGATGAGTTGCATCCCGAGACAGATACCGAGAACGGGAACGTCGCCATCGAGATACTCCGCCGAGCGGCCGGCGCGATCCATGTCAGGGCCGCCAGAAAGGACGATGCCATCGGCTTCGACTTCCTCGGGATCGACATCGTTGTCAATGAGGTCGGTGTCGACACCGAGATCCCGGAGCGCACGGTGCTCCAGATGGGTGAACTGCCCGTGGTTGTCGATAACGACAATGCGAGTCATAAGCGGTGTTGGACGGTCAGGCTCAAAAACGAACCGGATCGGGGACGAAATATGCGTGTTCGTGCACTCCTCTCAAAATCTACCGACGAGAAACCTGACACATCGTCCCACACATATCGGAGTGCAGACTCACTCCTCCGAACGCCTTCGAGCCGACTGAAAGCCGAACTCCTGTTGCTCGGCCACCCGTCGCGTTTCGCGTTCGGCAATCGCGTCCGGGTCCGGCGATGCGTCGTCGTCGATCCGAGCAAACGAGCGGTGGACTTTCGCGTGACACCAGCGACACAGTGAGACGGTGATTTCGTGGCTCGTCGGGACTGTATCGCTGTCAGCCCTCTCACTTTCGCCGTAGGACAAGTGATGTTCTTCGAGTAACGGACGCGCCGAGTCGTGTGCGAGTCGAACCTCTTCGAGGCCACAGCGCGCACACTCGGTGTCGCTGGTCGTCCACCGATAATGCTGACAGCGCTGCCAGTCGCCGGCTTCACCGACGTGACAGGCGTACTCGTCGGCTGCACGCTCGGCGGCGAAATCGGGGTCGACACCGCTGTGCCGGAGGGCAAGTCGACACCGGCCATCGCTCGTGAGATGATCGCAGACGCCCGCTACCGCATAGAGGTCGTCGACGCCGACCGGCGTTCCCGTGGGCGTTTGCTCCATACTCACCTCTGAGACCCCCAGAGCTAAATATCAGCCGTCCAATCGGTGGCTGTGCGTCTCGTTCACCGTCCGGGCTCGGCCGATAACGCCGCTGCCGACCAGCGGGTGCTCGCAACCGACATCGAATTTGCCGACTCGTTTTTCGAGCAGCTTCGCGGGCTGATGTTTCGCCGGTCATTTGCCGAAGAGAGCGCGCTCGTCTTCCGATTTAACGTCCCGAAAAAGCGGGATCTACACATGGTCTGTGTTCCGTTTGCGATCGATGCGCTGTGGATTCTTGGCACCGAAGTCACACACAAAAAACGGCTCCGGTCGTGGGTTGGGATCGGCCGCGCAAAGGCGGATATGATTATCGAACTCCCCGCGGGAGCGGCTGACGAGGTTGCCGTTGGCGACACGGTCGAAGTGCTTGCTGACTGAGTTCGTCTCCGAGAGCTATCCAAACGTGGTGGGTGTTCAACGGAGCCGGGAGGCGGCAGCTTTATTTTACTGTATGTGTGAACAATTGGTACAATGGAGCACGCAGACTCCGCCGAGGATAGAAGAAGTCGGGGCAACCCGGCTGGCCGTGAAATTGCCTGCTGAGCCATCGTTACTTGTGAATTCAACTACCACCAATGAGTTGTACAGTGACCACTCAACTCAATCGACGCTTCCCGTAGAGGACGTACAGCTACTAGATACCACCCTTCGCGACGGCGAACAGGCTCCCGGTGTCTCGTTGACGCCCGAAGACAAAGTCGAAATCGCCCACGCGCTCGAAGCCGCCGGACTCGACGTGATCGAAGCCGGCAGTGCCTGCACATCGGAAGGCGAACGCGAGTGCATCCGAGGAGTGACCGCCCTCGGACTCGATGCCAGAGTCACGAGTTTCGCCCGTGGCGTTCAGTCCGATATCGACCACGCGCTTGACTGTGATGTCGACGGCATTACGCTCGTCGTCCCTTCGTCGGATCGCCACATCGAGACCAAGGTCGGAACGACCCGCGAGGGTGTTATCGAGAAATCGGTCGACCTGGTCGAATACGCGGCCGACCACGACTTGTGGGTCGAACTATTGGGCGAAGACGGTTCGCGAGCCGACCCAGAGTTCCTCGTCGAACTTTCGGCGGCCGGACTCGAAGCCGGAGCCGACCGAATCTGCTATGCGGATACCGTCGGCCACGCCAGCCCCGAACACACCTACAATATCGTCTCACAGCTTTCGGAACTCGGGCCGACGAGCGTCCACACCCACGACGATCTCGGGTTCGGAATGACGAACGTCCATGCCGGCCTCCGGGCAGGCGCTGACTTTGTCCACGGGACGATCAACGGCATCGGCGAACGCGCGGGCAACGTCGCGCTCGAAGAGGTCGCTATCGCCCTCTCGCACAGTTACGGAATTGAGACGCTGCATCTCCCGGCAGTCTACGAGCTCGCAACGACTGTCAGCCAGAAAACCGGCATTCCGCTTGCGCCGAACAAGGCGGTCATCGGACAGAACACCTTCACGCACGAAAGCGGCATTCACACCGACGGCACGCTCAAAGACGGCGCGATGTACGAGCCGTATCCACCCGAAACGGTGGGCCGCGAACGCCGGCTCGTTCTCGGGAAACACGCCGGCCGCGCCGGTGTTACCTCTGCGCTCACCGAACACGGTGTCGATGTCACCGATGAGGAACTCGCAACTGTCGTCGAGCGCGTCAAAGCCCTCGGCGACCGCGGCAAACGCGTCACCGACGCCGATCTGTTGGCGATCGCCGAAGACGTCCAGGGTCGCGAACGCGACCGGTTTGTCGAGCTACTGACACTGACGACCGCAAGCGGTGGCGATGTCCCGACCGCGAGTGTCAAACTCCGCGTTGGCGACGAGGAACGAATCGCCGCCGGGACCGGCTCAGGTCCGGTTGACGCCGCGGTCAAGGCCGTCCGGAAGGCCCTCGGCCCCGCAGCCGACGCCGAACTCGATTCCTTCCACGTCGACGCGATTACTGGCGGCACCGACGCCGTTGTCACCGTCGAGGTCGCAATGACACGCAACGACCACTCGGTTTCGGTGGCCGCCTCCGATTCGGACATCACCCGTGCTTCGGTCACAGCTATGATCGACGCACTCGACCGGCTGTTGGCCGCTGATCCACCGACACAGCCGGTTGCTGACGACTGAGTGACTGTTGTCATAACTGAGTGATTGGAAGATTGCTCCTCTGTAGCAACTTGTCTGTTGGCGTTGTATCGGCTGTTTTTGAGAAATCCGTACGTCTAAAACCCATGGCGCTGTAGGGCCGCTGTGGCGTTCGTCGTCGAAATCAAGCCATCGGCTCGCAAGCGAAATCCGGCCGTTGGCCAAACGGTCAATACCGAGGGCACAACTCACCAGTTCGCAAGCCGTCGAGCTGCCGAAGGCTGGGCCGACAGCCTCACGAAAAGCAGTCGGGACAACGTCTGGATTCAGGCCGCCCATCCACAGGACAACTCGACGGTCGATGCCTATCTCGTCTCGCGGAATACCCGCGGCAAACTGGAGCGAGCGTTCGACAAGCGCCGGCGTCGACTCCGCGGTGGCGATCAAAGCAAACAAGACGGGTTGCTGACAAAGTTTACTAAGTGATTGCGGGTGCAAAATGCGCCGCTACGTGGATTGTGTCAGCAAAGAACGCCGAGGGAGAGATTTGAACCGCGGTCACTCTGCTCATTTCACTCGCTTCGTTCCCTGATTCAAATCTTTTAGCTGTCACTCACGCCGAGACGGTGTTATGTGGCGCGAAAAAACGCGCCGCTACGTGAATTGTGTCGGCAAAAAGCGCCGAGGGAGAGATTTGAACTCTCGTGTCCGAATGGACAGTAGATTTCGAATCTACCGCCTTGGCCAGGCTAGGCTACCTCGGCTCGTTTCTATGTGCGGCGTTCTTTGGTTAAAAGATTCCGGTCGAAACGGGCGCTGTGATGCGATTCCATCACATATTCACACGCCATTGGTGAGCTCAACTGGACAGTCACACGCTGTGTGTTAGGTGCCACCGCGGTCAACAGCCTCGTAGCGACGCTGCAGTTCCCGCATGGTATCGTGGACGACCGTCTCTTCGCCGCGTTTCATCGCGCGAATCGCTTCATCAGTAAAATCAAGGCTGACTGTGGGGAGTCCACCAGCCAACAGCCCACCAATACCACCGAGTAACGTCTCAGGGTCAAGTTGTGTCGAAAACACGAACGCGTCGGGATGCTCGCGGATCGGCCCCGTGAACCGAAACCACCGTTCGACAACCGCCTGGGCGTCCTCCTGTGTGTAGGCCGCCAGAAGAGCGGGCCAAAACTCATCTTCGGATGTCGCAAGCAACGGCTCGACAGCCTCACCAAGACCGGCTGCACGGTCGAGAAGTTGGGACTCAATCGCCTCGCGCCGGCTGGCAGGCAGATCCGCCCGGAGTGCCTTGGCGTAGGCATCACGAGCGAGAATCTCGTCGCGATAGGTTTCGATTGGTTCAGCCGATTCGGTGGCATCGAGAATCACTGCAAACTGCGCGAGCACAGCCGACCGGTACTCCGCCAGCGTCGGTTCGACGACGCGCCGCTGAATCGTCTCGGAATCCTGGATAAGCCGGTCGATGAGACCGGCGGGACCGTTGGTGGTCGTTCCTTGGAGTGCGGCAGTCACACGAAACGCCCCTGCAGTCGCCGCAATCGCGTCAGTCACGAACCGCTCGAAGCCGGCTTCGACCGCCTGCCGTGTCATGCTCGTAGATTCGCCGCGAGACAGTTGTAGCTACCGTTGAACACGTTTCGCATCCATCTGACGTTGACGTGGGATTTTTGAGCCCTGCCCGCGGCTCTCCAGTATGACACAGTCGATTACGGCCGACGCATTCCGAGACCGACTCGACACCGGTGAGCCGATGACCGTCGTCGATACCCGCGGCGACGAAAGCTTCGAAAGCTGGCGAATTGCCGACTCGATACAGTATTTCTACAAGCCGTTCCACGACTTTGATCTCGCAGATTTCGAAGCCGAAACCGGGCTCGGCCTACAGGATTCGATCGTGACGATGTGTGCGAAAGGCAAGGCTTCAGCCGACCTTGCCAGTGAGCTAACCGCCGCCGGCTACGAGGACGTTGTCGTCGTCGAAGACGGCATGCAAGCCTGGAGTGCGGTTTACGATCACGTCACGATCGAGTACGACGCGTTCAGCGTCGTCCAGCTGCAGCGTCGCGCAAAGGGCTGTCTGGGCTACGTGGTTGCCAGCAACGGCGAGGCAGCCGTCATCGACGCAACCCGCCATACTGAGGAGTTTGTTGACGCTGCGGCCGCCCTCAAGGCCGATATCGTCGCGAGTTTCGATACTCACATCCACGCCGATCACATCTCCGGTGGCCGACAGCTCGCAGCCGACCTCGAAGTGCCCTATTACCTCGGGGAGACGGCCACCGACCGTGGCGTCCACTACGCGTACGACGCGCTCGGAGCCAACGACGTCGTCCACGTCGGTGACCTCGAAATCAAAGCGCTGTCGACACCGGGACATACCTCCGAGATGGTGAGTTACCTGCTCGGCACCGAGGCCGTTCTGACAGGCGATACGATTTTCGTCGACTCGGTCGGTCGGACCGAACTCCAGTTCGGCGATGGCGATGCCGCAACTGGGGCCGAGTTGCTCTATGACTCACTGCACCGGACGCTCATGGCCGAACCCGACTCGATCAACGTCCTTCCGGGGCATTTCACCGTTAACAACGACGGGACAACGCCCATCACACCCGGTGAGCCAGTCGATACGACGGTTGGGGCGCTCCGAACCGGACTGTCGCTCTTGGCTCACAACCGCGAGTCGTTTATCGATGTCATTACGGCGAAACTCCCAGAAAAGCCGCCGAACTACGAATCGGTCATTGGGATCAATTCGGGCCACGAATCGATCGAAACCGAACAGGAAGCCATCGAACTCGAACTGGGGCCGAACCGGTGTGCCGCAGAGGTCGACGCGGACTAACTCTGTTCGAGCCAGTCCAACGAGCAATGCTCGCCGAGCAGCTGTGCAGCGCGGTCATATGGTGAGTCATCGCGTTGTGTTTCCAGAGCGTTCTCGGTGAGGCTGTCACGGCCAGCCGACCGAAAGACGTTCTCTACGAACGCCTCGCGCACCGCGTCGTTTTCGAACAGCCCGTGGAGATAACAGCCGATGACGTGCTCACAGCGAGCCCCCAGCGCCGCGGTCGACTCACCCGCTCGGCTGAACGGGCGTTCGATCTCGCCTGTCGAGGTGGTCTGTCCCATGTGGATTTCGTATCCCGATACCGGCCCATTCGCCCCCGCAAGTGGCCCACAGCCGGTGAGATCGAGTGTCGTGTCGACGACCTCCTTCGTCGCTGAAAACGTCGTCTCAACCGGAAGCAGGCCGATCGCCGGAATCGTTGGCTCGTGTTCGGTTTGTGTCGATCCGCTCGCTTCGTGTGCAACCTCATTGAGGTGTTCGCCGAGCATCTGATAGCCGCCACAGAGGCCGACGACCGGCCCCGAAAACGCCTGCAGTTGACGATCGAAGCCTGCAGATTGCATTGCCAGCAGGTCGTCGACGGTATTTTTTGTTCCGGGGATCACGACGGCGTCGGCGTCGTCTAAGTGCGAATCAAGCGGCACGTAGGCCACCCGAACGCCCGGTTCGGCTGCGAGCGGTTCGAGGTCGGTGAAATTCGAGACGCGAGGAAGCCGAGGGACTGCCACCGTCACCGACCGGTCGGCAGCGACTCCGTCGTCGTCACCAAAGACAGCACGCTCGCCGACAGCCGGGAGCCCAACGCTGTCTTCCTCGGGGAGTCCCGGGTCGTCATACGGCAGTACCCCGACAACCTCGACACCGGTTCGCTGCTCGAACTCGTCGAGCCCCGGCTCTAACAGCGATACGTCACCACGGAATTTGGTGATCACTGCGCCACAAACGCGGTCGCGAAGGTCATCAGGCATGAGTTCGAGCGTCCCGATGAGCGAGCCAAACACCCCGCCGCGTTCGATATCGGCGACGAGCAGGATCTCTGCATCGGCAAACCGGGCGGTTTCGACGTTGGCCAAATCTCGGTGGTGGAGATTGATTTCGGCAATCGAACCCGCACCCTCGGCAATAATGACGTCGTGGCGGGCGGCCAGTCGACGGTGTGCGGATTCGGCTGCGTTGCGAGCTGTCGACCAGTGTTCATCGTAGTAACTCCCGGCGGCAAAATGGCCGACGCCGACTCCATCGACGACGAGTTGGGATTCGCCGTCGCCCCGCGGTTTGAGCAGAACAGGGTTCATATCGGTCGTTGGCTGAACTCGCGCGGCGCGGGCTTGGACGTACTGTGAGACGCCTATTTCACCGAAAATATGGATGTCGGAATCGGCTATATCGACGGCGGCTGCGTCGCTTCCGGCTGTGTGGTCGGCCACTGCCGACGCACGGGGGACGGCCCGCGCGTTGTTGCTCATATTTTGCGCTTTGAAGGGTGCGACGTCGACTCCTCGGTCGGCGAGCAGTCGACAGAGGCCGGCAGCAACCGTGCTTTTGCCGACGTGTGAGGCCGTACCAGCGACAAGGATCGTCCGCGCCATGGCCGTTCAGTACTCCGTGCCCGACCGAGCGCGCTGGCCGGCGTCAATCGGGTGTTTCTCTTTGCGAATCTGCGAAATGAGATCGGCTCGGTCGGTGAGATATGTGG